>Ga0310696_10001038_pt1 | contig 40853 bp, 34 predicted proteins | sample AusTroGonzalo_MG_4_FD_203885 | JGI IMG/M metagenome (GOLD analysis project Ga0310696, IMG submission 203885) | Bovine rumen microbial communities from tropical cattle in Woodstock, Queensland, Australia - Gonzalo_02 (v2) (version 2) | ecosystem: Host-associated > Mammals > Digestive system >... | reverse complement strand
AGGATCTGGAACTGGCCAAGGAATGGGCTTGTCCGGATGGGCGTGATGGTTTTGCCAACCAATACAGGCTGGATGAAGGATCTTTGTCCTGTATGGATCTTAGCGGCAAGGATTACAATATTCTTAATTGGATGGCTGTTCTGGTCAGGAACAGGGTTTTTGAAATATCCTATCCTATAGCCGCCCGGGGTAAACGCTACCTGCTGGATAATTTCCTTCCGGATTTTCAGGACTATGACATCATAAAAGGTTATAGGGCCGATGATTCCTATTTTTCATTTGCACGTGCATTCCTCTCCAATACAATTACCCTGGGGCAATTGTCGCGGGCAACGCATCTTGGTAACCTTGGAATCCAGATTGTCCTTAGAAGTCCTCTGGCATTTGACTCTATATGGAAAGAGCGTGCATATCCGGCTCAGGCATCCGAATACCACGTGAAAAGAGTGTCAAGAGACCGAAGAGCAAGGGAAGGCTATCTTAAAATGCTTGAAGAGCCTGAAACATGCGGAGTATACCTTTCTCAAATTGTAGATGAACACTGGACAAATGAACATCCCGGCTTACAATAACAGTTATCTGGAGGACTCCATGCAGGCAATGGGCGCCATGCTGGATTATGCCGTCAATGCCTGTAATCAGGATTTGGAGCAGTTCTGCTACCGTTTTTTCTGCAGCGGAGTTGCCCGGTCTCTCTTTCAGTTCAGTCCTAAATATATGGGCCTCTCCGGAATTGAACTTGCGTCCCTTGTTGCCCGGCGCACGGGTGATGGCCTTCGGGATGCCCCGCCTTTTATAGATGTGGGAAGCCCTGAATACTGGACAGGTTGGGCGTTGGCATATGTTTCCAGGGCTCTCAATTTGGATTATGAGAGTCTTCATAAAAGGGGAGTAACTGCCAGGGCTCTCCTTGACGGATATTCCGTCCTTCACCAGGCCGATCTTTCCAAGACGGTAGATGTGGCCAGAGAATGGCTTATGAAAGGTGCTGTAAGCGTAAACCCGTTAAAGAGGCAGAGAACTTTGGCCGGACTAACCCAGAAGGAACTTGCGTCTCTTTCTGGCGTACCTCTAAGGGTTATACGGTCTTATGAACAGGGACAGCGCTCACTGGAAAATGCCGGTGCAGAGAGCATATTGCGTCTGTCCCGTGCCCTTTCCTGCCAGATTGAGGATTTACTCTGAGCGCCGCCGATGGGGCAGTCCCTTTCGTTATGCCTGCGACTCATACCTCTATGGCATTTAATTTGTCGGGGCTTTTCAATATAGGAATACATCCCTATTTATTAAGTTCTCAAATGTATCTGTGGAGTAACGGGATAAGGCCATGGTCATATTTATATTTTCTATACTAAATATTTATGTTAACTGAATTGTCGTTTTTTATTCATCTATTTATCATGACACTAATTCCCAGTGGCCCAGATTGCTACTCGGCAAATAGTTTTCAGGTTCTTCCTCCAGCCATAGTTGATATATTTGATTCTCTTGGCGACAATAATAATTCTTTTCTTTCAGAACAAGAATGGGATTATTTCAGGGTAATGTTTAATCTTGAAGATGATCTCTATAATCTAAAGGATAAACGTGTAGTTTTTTTAACCGGTAGTCTTGGTCAGTCTATTTCAAGCAAAAGTGATTTCTTCATAGCCGAGAAGCAGAGGTATCACTCAGGTGCGCCCCCTCTTCCTAAAGTGTTATATCTATTTGATGACATATCTGCAAAAGACATAGGGGTTGATGCGGTAATTGTCTATTATTCAAAAGTAATTCCTAGTAGAAGGCGTGTTGTCAGAGCCATTAAGAATCACCTCAAAAGGCTTTAATTATTCGCCAACCAGCATTAATGTATACTGTAACAAACGCCGCGTCTTGTTAATTTAATTATACTCTTTTAATTGTATTAATGAGACCATGCGTGTCCACAACTTTTAGTGGACACGCATGGTAATTCAAACAAAAACAATATGCACAACAGAATCATCACGCTAATTCTCCTTGGCATCATTTTCCTTGCAGGATGTTCTCCCAAGGTAACGGTAAACTATATCAAGGCAAAGGCGCCGCTGGAGCCGGAAGAAGAAGTAGCCACACTGCAACCCTCGGAGTCTGTTCCCGATGGTGCCGTTGTCCTTGAGGCCATGCGGCTCACCGGCGCAGATTACCAGGAACTGGTGGGCATGGCAACGGAAAAGGCCCGCGACGCCGGGGGAGATATCCTGAAGATAACCAATCATCTGGAGCCGGATATCGCCTCTCCCAAGCACAGGGTTTCCGCCTTGGTGTTCGCGGCCGACAGTTCCTTCCTCCAGGGCACCAAAGCGCCATCTGTCTCGGCAGATGAACTTGCGTCCTGGATGAATCTCCGTCGGGAATCCTGCGGCTGGCACTTTGCAGCTCAGGGTGGCGTCGTTTACAGACTTGGAAAAATTGCGAATAATCTGAGCAACGTCGAGCAGCAGCATATCAAGAACATGAGATGGGGTTTTTCATATGGGGCAGATGTCTCATATTTTGTCCATGAGAACTTTGGTGTCGGCATAAAATTCCACAACTTCCATTCAGCGGATTCCATGCCCATTTCCGTCCTGGACCAAAGCGGAAAGGTTTTAGAGGGCGTGGAGGAGGACAAGATGGATATCTATTTCATAGGCCCCATCGCCACCTTCCGCTTGCCCAGCCGAAACAGGGCCAATGCCTTCTTTGCCCGTCTGGGAATTGGATTTGAGGGGTATTATGATTACGGCAGGGTAATGGACATCACGGGCACCATAAAGGGTAGGACAGCCGGCATCCTTTACGAAGCAGGTTATGATTTTGGCATCTCCAAGCATCTGTCTGTGGGAGCCAATATCACTTATCTGATAGGATTCCTCACAGGGCTGGATGTGAATATCAACCAGCAATCTGGTCATATTGATCTGGACAAGGACAATATGGAAAACATATCCCACATTGGCTTGAATATAGGCCTGAGGTATAATCTATAGCCGGTCCCGCCACTCGGAAGGAGTGAGGTCGAAACCGGCTGTACGCCTGTGGAATGGAGGAGCCGTTTAATCGGCGGAAACCACTCTTGACTTCTTCTTGCCCACGTGCTGCTTGGGCTGCGTCTTGCGCAGATAATTCCTGGTGTGTACGGGGGTCAGGTCTACCTCCACGGAAGCCTTGGTCTTCACCATGGGCATCTGCCAGTTATTCTGCTCCCGGAACTTGGGGACGGCACTGTGGAAATGGTGCCAGCTCTCATCCTTGTAACTGTACAGGGAATAGCGCATGGAGCTGAAGTGAGGCGTATATACTTCTCCGTCCACCTCGAATTCCGTGTTGGACGCGTTGAGCATCACGCTGCCATCGGCATATCTCTCTCCCCAGGCTACTTCCCAGCCCTCCCAGTCGTCCACCTTCTCTCCGGTGCTCTCTACATAGGTACCCACGAACATGTAGTCCACGTCGCCCAGGTCCTCGTAATCGCTGTAGCTGGCGATGAACTGGATGAAGAAGGAAAGGGTGCCGTCATTGATGTAACGGGCCTGGATCCAGTCATCGTCCTGGTTCATCTGGATGTCTCCGGCGGCGTCTCCGGTCTCCCAGCCGTCCACACGGTACAGATAATTGTTCTCGATGGGCGTTACCATGATACTGTAACCCACGCTGCCGTTGGAGATCATCCAATCTCCCAGCCAGTTCCTGTAGGAATCCAGGGCGGCTTCCTCCTTCACCTCCATATCGGCCCGGCAATAATTATAGGTTGCCTTGCCGTTACGGTCTACCTCGATGAGGAACGCGTTGTAGTATCCGTGGATCAGGATGTCGGTATACAGCGTCTTGACGCGCTTGCTGTACAGGTTTTCCAACTCGGAGAACTGTTTCCCCTGGTTCTTGGCAATGGTGTTCAGGTCCTTGATTTCTCCCTCAATAAGCGCCTTCACATCGGAATTATAGAAGTTATAGAAATCATCATCCGACAAAGTGCGCAGGATGAACAGGTTGTCTCCGGTATAATTGAAGAAGAATTCCTCCACGCGGGAAATGCTGCCGTCGTCCTCCTTATAGTCCGTACGGCCCTTGTATTCCACCTTCCAGTCCGTACGCTCGGTGACCTGGACGGTGGGCTGGGGCTGGGGGGTGTTTCCACCACCGCCGCCGGAAGGTCTGTAAGGTTCGATGCGGGTGCTGCACCCGCCTAAAACTATCATGGCTGCTATCGCCAACCATGACAAATAGCGCATTGTTTTCATAACTAAAAGGGTTTTTCCTGCTATTCTGCAAATACCCGGCCAAAGCGGTTCAGGAAGCATTCCACCGTGTTCTCCATGAGGCAGGCCTTGGCCTTGTTGCGCACGTACACCACGCTGGCGGGGTCTTCCCCCACGCGTACTACCACCAGGTGCGGCACCCGGCCGTATTTTTCCGGGAACGTTGCCACCTGCTCTTTCAGGGCATCCTTGAGCGAGGCCGATACTGCTTTGCCGTCGATGAGTTTCATACAGCAAATTTACGCAAAAATGTGTATATTTGCATGATTGAGACAGCTTATATGAGAGCATTATATCTGACCAACACCCTTTCCCGCAATAAGGAAGTATTCAAACCCATCCACGAAGGCCGCGTGGGTATGTACGTGTGCGGCCCCACCGTTTACGGAGACGCCCATCTGGGCCACGCCCGTCCGGGCGTCACCTATGACGTGCTGTTCCGCCTGCTGCAGTATCTGGGCTACAAGGTGCGCTATGTGCGCAATATCACCGACGTAGGCCACCTGGAGCACGACGCCGACGAAGGCGAGGACAAGATTGCCAAGAAGGCCCGCCTGGAACAGCTGGAGCCCATGGAGGTGGTGCAGTACTATACCGAACGCTACCACGAGGCCATGCGTCTGCTGAACGTGCAGTCTCCTTCCATCGAGCCCCGCGCCAGCGGCCACATCATCGAACAGATAGAGACCGTAAAGAAGATCCTGGCGGCCGGTTATGCCTATGAGAGCAACGGCAGTGTGTACTTCGACGTCCAGAAATACAACCGGGACCACAACTACGGCGTACTCAGCGGCCGTACGCTGGAGGCCACGCTGGAAGGTACCCGCACGCTGGACGGCCAGGGAGACAAGCGCGCCCCCTACGACTTTGCCATCTGGAAGAAGGCCGAGCCGCAGCATATCATGCGCTGGCCCAGCCCCTGGGGAGACGGTTTCCCCGGCTGGCACCTGGAGTGCTCTGTAATGGGCGAAAAATACCTGGGTCAGGAGTTCGATATCCACGGCGGCGGCATGGACCTGATGTTCCCGCACCACGAATGCGAGATTGCCCAGAATGTGGCCTCTCGCGGCACGCAGGGCGTGCACTACTGGGTGCACAACAACATGATCACCATCAACGGCCAGAAGATGGGCAAGTCCCTGGGGAACTTCATCACCCTGCAGGAACTGTTCAAGACCTACAGCCCCATGACCATCCGCTTCTTCATCCTGCAGGCCCATTACCGCAGCACCCTGGACTTCTCCAACGACGCCCTCGCTGCCGCCGAAAAGGGATACAAGCGGCTGATGGCCGCCTGGCGTGAGATTGCAAGCCAGGTTGGCAATGAACCCGCCCATGACGTCAAACCCTCCCCGGCCGTAGAAGCCATCCGTGAAGCCGTGCTGGACGCCCTGTGCGACGACCTCAACACCCCCATCGCTATTGCCCACCTGTTCGACGCCGCCAAACTGATCAACGGCGGTACCCTGCCCGAAAAGGAAAAGGTGGCCATGAAGCAGCTGTTCGACGAAATCGTGGGCGGCGTGCTGGGCCTCAAGGATGAGGAAGCCGGCGCTTCCGGCAAGGCCGAAAAAGCCCTGGAAGGCGTGATGCAGCTGGTGCTGGACGCCCGCAAGAAGGCCCGCGAGGAAAAGAACTGGGCCGAGAGCGACCGCATCCGCGATACCCTGGCCGCCTTCGGCATTGCCGTCAAGGATACCAAGGAAGGAGCCACCTGGACATTGGAGTAATATGAAATTCATTTCCTGGAATGTAAACGGCCTGCGGGCCGTGGCGGGCAAAGGCTTCGCCGATGTATTTGTGGAACTGGACGCAGACTTCTTCTGCCTGCAGGAGACCAAGATGCAGGCCGGTCAGCTGGACCTGGAGTTTCCGGGATATCAGTCCTACTGGAATTATGCCGACAAGAAGGGCTACTCCGGTACGGCCGTTTATACCAAACACACACCGCTTTCCGTTCGGTACGGCATGGGTGTGGACGAGCACGACCACGAGGGCCGGCTCATCACCCTGGAATATGAAAAGTTTTTCCTGGTGTGCGCCTATGTTCCCAACTCCCAGGACGGGCTCAAGCGGCTGGATTACCGCATGCGTTGGGAAGACGACTTCCGGGCCTATTTATCGACCCTTCCCAAGCCGGTGGTCTATTGCGGAGACTTGAATGTGGCGCATGAGGAGATAGACCTAAAGAATCCTTCCACCAACCGCCTCAACGCCGGATTTACAGACCAGGAGCGCGAAAAGTTCACGCAGCTTCTGGCCGCCGGGTTCGTGGACAGCTGGCGTTTCCAGCATCCCACGGACGTGAAGTATTCCTGGTGGAGCTACCGCATGAACGCCCGCGAGAGGAACGCCGGCTGGCGTATAGACTACTTCGTGGTATCCGAATCCCTGAAGGATGCCATCGTATCTACCGAAATCCACAACGAAATCTTCGGAAGTGACCACTGCCCCGTAGAACTGATAGCGAACTTATGATCTCCTTTACATGCGATTACAACGAAGGTGCACATCCCCTCATCCTGGAGCGCCTTCTGTCCACCAATCTGCAGCAGGAACCCGGTTATGGGGCCGATACCTTTACCGCATCGGCCATCGCCCGCATCCGTGAAGCCTGCGCCTGCCCCGGAGCCGACGTGTACCTGCTCACCGGCGGTACCCAGACCAACTCTACCGTCATTGCCACGATGCTCCGGGACTACCAGGGCGTGGTGGCGGCCACCACCGGCCACATCGCCGTACACGAGGCCGGCGCCGTGGAGTACACCGGCCATAAGGTCCTCACCCTCCCTTCCCGCGAGGGGAAGATGTGCGCCGCCGATTTGTCGGCCTACCTGAAAGGCTTTTATGCCGATGGTTCCTTCGACCACATGGTGTTCCCCGGGATGGTGTATATTTCCTTCCCTACGGAGTACGGTACGCTGTATTCCAAGGAGGAACTTACCGCCATCAGCGCGGTTTGCCGGCAGTATCAGCTGCCGCTGTTCGTGGACGGCGCGCGCCTGGGGTATGGGCTGATGAGCCCGGCCTGTGACGTTACGCTGCAGGAACTGGCGCAGTTGTGCGACGTGTTTACCATCGGCGGCACCAAAGTGGGCGCCCTGTGCGGAGAAGCCGTGGTTTTCCCTTCCGGAAAGGCCCCGGAGCACTTCTTTACCATGGTCAAACAGCACGGTGCGCTGCTGGCAAAAGGCCGCCTGACGGCCATCCAGTTCGATGTCCTGTTTACGGACGGGCTGTATTTCCAAATTGCCCGGAACGGCATCGACCGGGCAATGGAGCTCAAGGCCCTGTTTGTATCCAAGGGCTATGAACTGTTCCTGGATTCTCCTACCAACCAGCAGTTCGTGCTGCTGGACGCCGCCGCCATGGCCCGCCTGGAAGGCAAGGTGGCTTACGAGGTATGGGAAAAACGGCCCGACGGCCGTTTGGTGGTACGTTTTGCCACCAGCTGGGCCACTACGCCGGAGCAGATAGAAACCCTGGCAAAACTCCTGTAATAACCGATAGCAATCTGCGTGGCGAAACCGTGACGGAGTAGAGACCCGTTACTGCGTCAGCTGATACACGCCCACGCCCAGCAGGGAGGCGGTGAGCATAATGGCACCGGCCAGGAGAACGCCTCCCAGGGCGGCCAGGGTGCTTTTCTTGAAATCCATATTCAGGATACTGGCGGCCAGCATACCCGTCCAGGCGCCCGTGCCCGGCAGCGGAATGCCCACGAACAGGAACAGGGCCCAGTAGAGGCCTTTTCCCGCTTTTGCTTCCAGTTTCCGGCCGCCTTTTTCACCCTTTTCCAGACACCAGGTGAAGAACTTGCCTATCACGGGCTTGTCCTTTCCCCATTCCAGCACCTTGCGGGCGAACAGGAAGATGATGGGGACGGGAACCATATTGCCGATGACCGCCACAATGATGGAAGGAATCAGGGGAAGTCCCCAGATAACGGCATAGGGGATGGCTCCGCGGATTTCGATGAGCGGAACCATGGCGATCAGAAATACCCAGATATACTTTTTCATCGGTCGGTGTAGGCAGGGGTGTTGGCGGCGATAAGCGCACGGATCTCTTCCTTGGCGTCCCGCCAGCGGGGGATGTCAATCTTGGTGCCGATGACCTCCACCACCTTGGCGGCGATGATGGAACCCACCTCTCCGCAGACGCGCAGCGGCATGCCCAGGGAATGGGCATAGAGGAAGCCGGCGGCATAGGTATCGCCCGCTCCGGTGGCGTCGATGGGGGTGGCGGGCCAGGGCTCGATGAAGTGGTATTCCTCCCCGGAACGTACCATGGAACCCGCCTTGCCCACTTTCACCACGGCAATCTTGCAGTGTTTGGCAAGTTCCACGATGGCTTGCTGCGGCTCCATTTTGGTAAAGGCCTTGGCCTCGGTCTCGTTGGCAAAAACGATGTCCACGTAGTTCTCTACCAGGTTGTGGAAGAAAGCGTCGTTGGACTCCACCACGTTGTAGGAGGCCATGTCGATGGAGATGATGCAGCCCGCTTCCTTGGCCAGCCGGGCTGCCTTGGAAATGAGCTCCTGATTCTGCACCAGATAGCCTTCGATATGGAAATAGTCATAGCCCCGGAACTGTTCCAGGCTCAGGTCGTCCGGCCCCAGCTCCAGGGTGGCGCCCATGTAATCGGCAAAAGTCCTCTCGGCATTGGCGCCGGTGATGAAAACCATGCACCGGCCGCTGGACTTCTGGCTGTAGAGCATCTGGGCCTTTACGCCGTACTGCTCCATGGTGCTCTTGAAGAGGTTGCCAAGGTCGTCGTTGCCAATTTTACCCAGGAATCCGGAAGGCATGCCGAAGATGGCCGTGCAGGTGATGGTGTTGGCGGCGCTGCCGCCCGGAACGTACTTGACGCCATATCCTTTCAGGGCTTCCCAGATGCGGTCTCCGGTTTCCATGTCCACGTGCTGCATGCTGCCCAGGGGAAGATGGAATTTGCGCAGGAGGCTGTCGTCGGGAAGGACGGCCAGGATATCGGTGAGCGCGTTGCCGATGCCAAGGATGGATTTCATAGGGCTGAGTAGGATTTATCTTGACAAAGATACCCAATATTTGCGGATTTTCCATTAACTTTGTATGAGTATGGACAAGAAAACCAAAAATATTCTGGGTTACCTGTTCTGGGCGGCTGTAGCGGCGGTGCTGGTGTATTTCTGCCTGCGAGCCGTAGACTGGGAGCAGTTCGGAACAGCCATACGGGAATGCAGGTGGGAGTATGTCATTTTGTCCATGCTGCTGGGCGTGTTGTCTTTCTTTATCAGGGGACTCCGCTGGCGGATGCTCCTGAAACCCTTCGACCCGGAGATCTCCGTGGCCACCTGTTTCAACGCCTACAATATTTGCAATGTGGTGAACCTGGCGCTACCCCGCGCCGGGGAACTGGCACGCATGGCCTTCGTGGTCAAGGATTCTTCCCGGGATGCCGATGGCAAGCGGCGCATGACGGCCGATGAAGCGCTGGGCACCATTGTGGTGGAGCGTGTGTGGGACATGGTTTTTATGTTCATGGTCGCCGTCCTGCTCCTGGTTCTGAAGTGGGATGATTTCGGCGTCTATCTGAGCGACCTCCTGCTGGCTATCGGCCAGAGAAAAGGCCTCTGGCTGCTGATAGGGGTCGTTTTACTGCTGGTTCCCATTACCGTCTTCCTGTCCTGGCGGCTCAGCAGCCGGGGTGGCATTTGGGGTAAAATCTGGGGATTCATCGCCGGCATCGGGAAAGGAATCGTTTCTTTCCGCCGCATGGAAAAAGGCTGGCTTTTCCTGCTGTATACCCTCCTCATCTGGACCCTGTACTGGATGATGAGCGCCGCTATCCTGTGGGCGCTGAAGGGCATGGATGCATTCAGCAGCCTCACGCTCACAGACGCCCTGTTCCTTTCTGTCGTGGGCAGTCTCAGCTCCATGCTGCCGGTTCCGGGCGGCTTCGGCGCGTATCATGGTCTGGTGGCCGGCGCCCTCAAGAGCCTGTGGGACATTCCCATGGGAACCGGTATGGTATACGCCACCCTCAACCATGAATCGCAGGTGCTCACCCAGGCAGTATGCGGCCTGGCTTCCTATATCTACGAAACTTTTTTCCGCCGCAAGAAATGAAATTCGCCCTTATCGGTCACCCGGTGGCCGGCTCCCTGAGCCCCCGCCTGATAGCGGCTGCGTACGACGGCCGCCACAGCTATGATCTCCTGGATTTCGAGCACTTCGAGGATGCCTGGGCTGCTTTTGTGGCGGGTTATGACGGTATCAATGTCACCGCCCCCTTCAAGCAGGACGCCTTCGCTAAGGTAGATGTGTTGTCGTCCCGTGCGCAGGCTACCGGCGCCGTCAACCTGGTGGTACGAAGTGACGATGGTTTTGCGGGATACAACACGGATGTGGACGGAGTGTTGGATGCTTTGAAGGAGACGGGTGTTTCCTTTGCCGATGCCCTGGTGGTTGGAACCGGCGGCGCCGCAAGGGCTGCCGTGCATGCCGCGCAGCTGCTGGGCTGCCGCGTCACCGTTACCGGCCGCTCCAAGGAGAAAGCATCGGCCCTGGGCTGTCCGGCGGTCTCTTTTGAGGAAGCCGCCCTCCTGCAGCCGGACGTTGTCATCTACACCCTTCCCGGCCGCGCACCGGTTCCCGACGGCCTTCCTTTCAAGGACGCCGTGGTGCTGGAGGCAGAGTACCGCATTCCGCAACTCACGGGCGTTCCCTGCCGCCAATATGTGAGCGGACGCCGATGGATGCTGGGCCAGGCCGTGGCCGGTTACCGTATCTTCACCGGGGAAGAACCTTCGCTTGACAAAATGCGCAAAGTTTTGTAACTTGCCCGGGCGTTTACAGGACGCTTATAATTAACTAACTATATATTATGTCACTGAACAAAGTCATGCTGATCGGTAACGTTGGAAACGACCCCGAAGTACGTTACCTTGAATCCAATCCCCAAAACCCGGCCGCCAACGCCAAGGTGGCATCTTTCCGTCTGGCCACTACCGAACGCTACCGTGACCGGGGCGGAGAACTCCGGGAGAACACCGAGTGGCACAGCGTCGTGGTCTGGCGCAACAACGCCGACGTGGCCGAAAAATTCGTCCGCAAAGGCAGCCAGGTGTACATTGAAGGCAAACTCCGCACCCGCCAGTGGACAGACCAGACCGGCAACAAGCGTTATACCACTGAAGTAGTGGCCGATACCCTGCAGCTCCTGGGCAAGCGCCCGGACGCCGAAAACGCCGGCCAGCCCGCCCAGCCGCAGCCCGCGTATCAGGGCGGATACAACGCTGCCCCTGCACAGCCCGCCGCACCGGCTCCCGCGCCTGCTGCGCCTGCCGCTCCCGCCTATGGCTCTGCCCCCGGCGTGGGTCCCATCCCCGCCGCCGAGCCTACGGACGATTTGCCGTTCTAGGGTGGTTATTGCCGCTGCCGGACGGCTTCGAAAAGCAGGATGGCGGCGCTCACAGACACGTTTAGGCTGTCCAGGCGGCCCAGCATGGGGATGCGGATGTGGGCATCGGCCGCTTGGCGCCAGACAGGCGTTAGACCGGTGGATTCCGTGCCCATCACAATGGCCGTTCCCCGGCACATATCCATGTCATAGTATAGGGAAGAGTCCTGCAGCTGTGCTGTAAGGATCTGGATTCCGCGCGCCTTCAGGAAGGCAATGATATCGGCCGAAGGAGCCGCCACAACCGGCACGGTGAATACCGCGCCGATAGATGCCCGGATGAGGTTGGGGTTGTACAGGTCTGTGAGCGGGTCCCCGATGAGCACGGCATCGGCCCCGGCAGCGTCTGCGCTGCGCAGCACCGCCCCCAGATTCCCCGGCTTCTCCACACTCTCCAGCACCACGATCAACGGATTCTCCGGCAGCTTTAAGTCCTTCAAACTCAGTGACTTATACGCCACTTCGGCTATAATTCCCTCTGTGCTTTCCCGATAAGCGACTTTCTTGTAAAGCGTTTCCGGAATCTCAATGGCAGATGCCTCTGTGAGCGTTGGGTGACGAAGGAAGGACGGCGCAGGAATTCCTGCAGAGTCGAGGGAAGAGGCATCTGTAATCTCTGGACATACAAAGACGGTTTTTACATCGAAGCCGCCTTCCAGGCAATGTTCCAGCTCACGTCGGCCTTCCACCACAAAAAGCCCCTGCTCCCGCCGCGCTTTGGATTTCTCCTGCAACAGAAGCAGATTCTTGATTTTCGGATTCTGGGCCGATGTAATGGTCTCTGTCTTCAAAATTTTTCCGGGCGCATCATGGGGAAGAAAAGGACGTCCTGGATGCTTTCCTGGCCGGTCATGAACATGGTGAGGCGGTCAATGCCGATGCCGATACCGCTGGTGGGCGGCATGCCGTATTCCAGGGCGCGTACAAAGTCGTAGTCCACGTACATGGCTTCGTCGTCTCCCTTGCTCTTGAGGGCGGCCTGCTCCTCGAAGCGCTCCAGCTGGTCGATGGGGTCGTTGAGCTCGGAATAGGCGTTGGCCAGTTCCTTGCCGTTCACAAAGAGCTCAAAGCGCTCCGTGAGGGTGTCGTCGTAGCGGCAGCGCTTGGTGAGCGGGCTCATCTCCACGGGATAGTCGATGACGAAGGTGGGCTGGATGAGGTTTTTCTCACAGTATTCTCCGAAGATGGCATCGATGAGTTTTCCTACACCCATTTCCGGGGAAACTTCCACGTTCAGCTTTTTGCAGGTGGCGCGCAGCTGGTCCTCGTCCATGCCCTTCACATCCACGCCGGCGTACTCCTTGATGGCGTCCAGGATGGGCAGGCGGCGGAACGGGCCCTCGAAGGAGATTTCGTTGCCGCCGATGGTCTTTTTGACGCCACCGGTAGCTTCGGCCACACGCTGCAGCATCTTCTCCGTGAATTCCATCATCCAGATGTAGTCCTTGTAGGCGATGTACATCTCCACGCAGGTGAATTCCGGGTTATGGGTTTTGTCCATGCCCTCGTTGCGGAAGTTCTTGGCGAACTCGTATACACCTGCAAAACCGCCTACGATGAGGCGTTTGAGGTACAGTTCATTGGCGATACGCATGTACATGTCTACGTCCAGGGCGTTGTGATGCGTGATGAACGGACGGGCCGTGGCGCCACCCGGGATGGCCTGCAGGATGGGGGTCTCCACCTCCAGGCAGCCTTCCTCGTTGAAGCACTGGCGCATGGTGGCGATGATCTGGGCGCGCTTGAAGAATACGTCCTTCACCTGAGGGTTCACCACCAGGTCTACATAGCGCTGGCGATAGCGCAGCTCGGGATCCTCGAAGCTGTCGTGCACGGTGCCGTCGGCATCGGTCTTCACGATGGGCAGCACGCGCAGGGACTTGGAAAGGACGGTGAGCTCCTTGGCGTGGACGGACAGCTGGCCCGTCTGGGTAAAGAAGGCGAAGCCCTTGATGCCCACGATGTCACCGATGTCCAGCAGTTTCTTGAACACGGTGTTGTACAGGGTTTTGTCCTCTCCGGGGCAAATCTCGTCCCGCTTCACATACACCTGGATGCGGCCCTCGCTGTCCTGCAGCTCCATGAAGGAGGCTGCGCCCATGATGCGGCGGCTCATGATGCGGCCGGCGATGCATACGTCCTGGAAATTGTTTTCCTCGGGCTTATATCCGGCAGCGATGGCGGCCGTGGATGTATTCACGGGGTATAATGGTGCGGGGTAGGGATTGATACCCAGTTCGCGCAGTTTTCCAAGGGATTCCCTGCGTCCGAGCTCCTGCTCGTTCAACTCGTAATATGCCATAACAAAGATTATTTTCTAAGCTTCAAGCTGTATTCGGTAATTTTGGCCAACACGGGCTCCCAGACCTTGGTGTCTCCACCTTCGAAGAATTCCTCCAGGGACATGGGCTGGGAACCGTCGGCGAAAGCCAGGGCGGGCACCAGCGCATAGCCGCTGCCAGTGTTTTCCACCAGGGTGGTGAAGCTGGCCTGAACGGTAGAATTGTTGTCGAAGTGGAGTTCGGCCTTGAACGATTTGTCCACCGCCTTGGCGGCGGCTTTGGCCTGGGACTCGGAACTGTAGGTTTTGTCGACGAGGCCCTGGATGTCCTGGATGTCTACATCGGCCACGACATAGGCCTGGCCGCCCATGAGGCTGAGCTTGTTGATGGTGACATCATCCACGGTGATGGGGATGTTGCCTTTGGTGGAAGCCTTTACCACGTTATCGATGAGGGCGGCTACGTCAATGTCGTATTCTACCTTTCCATCGAGGGTGAGGACGCTGGTGGAATTGTGCGTGAGCTCGATGACGCCGGCGACGCTCATCTGCTTGGCTTCCAGGTTGTCAATGGTTACCTTATAGGCTGGAATCTGGACATAGGCGCTGCCTTCGATGATGTCATCTTCGTCCAGCTTGCCGTTACCGTTGACATCGTCCACGCTGGGGTTCACCACCACGTCCATGTAAAGCACGCTGTTTTCGGTTACGTGGACGGCGACGGTGCCGGGAACGTAGATGCTCACGGTGGTGGTGCCGTACATGGTGATTTCTTCGGTAAGCTGGAACGGTTCCCCGCTTTCTCCGGAGGCTTCCATCCATGCCTTGTAGGACTTGCCGTTGTAAGTCATGCTGAGGTTCAGGGGGTTGGTGCTCTTGGTGTACTTGAGCGTGCCGTTTTCGATGAGCAGGTCTCCGGTTACCTGGGAAAGCTTGATGATGGTGGCAATCTTATTGCCGGACTGATGGGTGAAAAGTGCTGCCAGGTCTGCCTTGAGGGCATCCAGTCCCTGGGCCGATTCGGCATTCTGGATGACGCCGGCGAGACCCTCGGCGGTCTGGTACCAGGCCTTCCAATAGTCGGGATTAACCTCGTTGAGGGCGGCGACGGTTACATCGGCCAATTTCTCTTTTATCTGGTCGGGGGTCATGGGAGCGGCGGGTTTTTCGTCCTTGTTGCAGGAGAGGGCCGAAAGGGCCACCAGCGCCGCGCACAAGATTATGTTCAGTTTTTTCATTTCCTTCTTCTTTTATAATTCGCCCGCAAAGATACGAAAAAAATCCCATTCAACCCCTCAAGTAAGCCACTCTTCCCCAAATAGGGGAAACCGTTTGTATTTCCGTTAAAAAATGAGTATCATTGTATATTGAAAAAACTGATAACCATCGCATATGAAAAGGATTCTCCTGGCCATCGCCGCAGTTGCCTGCCTGGCCGCCTGCGCCCCCAAGGTGCAGTACCATCCGGAGTGGACCTACAACTCCGTCGTCTATGAAGTGAATATCCGCCAGTTCTCCCCGGAGGGAACGTTCAAAGGTGTGGAAGCCCAGCTGCCCCGCCTCAAGGACCTGGGCGTGGATGTCCTGTGGCTGATGCCCATGTACGAGATCGGCACCGTGGAGCGCAAGGGAACCCTGGGCTCGTATTACGCCATCTCCAACTATAAGAAAGTGAACCCGGAGTTCGGTACCCTGGAGGATTTCAAGGACCTGCTGGATGCCGCCCATGCGCAGGGCTTCAAAGTCATCCTGGACTGGGTGGCCAACCAGACGGCCCCGGACAACGTGTGGATGACGGAAAAACCGGCCGATTTTTATGAAAGGGATGCCCAAGGGAACGCTATCTGGGAATACGACTGGACCGATACCCGTTCCCTGAATTATGAGAACAAGGAGGTCTGGTGGGCCCAGGACGATGCCATGCGTTACTGGCTGGAGCTGGGTGTGGACGGTTTCCGTTGCGACGCCGCCGGAGAAGTCCCCGCCGCCTTCTGGTACGGCATCCTGCCCAAGATGAATGCCGATTATCCCGAAGCCTACCTGCTGGCCGAGGCCGAGCGTGAGAACCTGGCCGACCCGCTGGTTACCTTCGACGCCAACTATGCCTGGGAACTGCATCATCTGCTCAACGGCCTGGCCCAGGGCAGCAAGAGCGTGCAGGACCTGAAGGATTACGTGGCCCGCGACGCCGCCCGTTTCCCCAAGGAGGCCTTCCGCCTCACCTTCACTTCCAACCATGACGAGAATTCCTGGGCGGGAACGGAGTTCGAGCGCGAAGGCGCCGCCGCCAATGCCTGTGCCGTGCTGTGCTTCACCCTGCCGGGTTCCCAGCCGCTCATCTATACCGGCCAGGAAATCGGCCTGGACCGCCGCCTGGAATTCTTTGAGAAAGACCCCATTACGGACTGGAGCGCCAATGAGTACACCGCCTTCTGGAAGACGCTGATAGACCTCAAGCACAACAATCCCGCCCTGGCCGCCGGAGAAAAAGGCGGTGAGATCGTGTGGTGGGAGGCTCCCGAAGGCTGGGTGGCTTTCCATCGTGAGGTGAAGGGCAATATGGTCATCGTGCTGGCTAATTTCGGCGTTCCCGTGGCCCAGGAGCCCGTTACGGCGGCCGAAGGCAACGACAACCGTCCTTCCGGGGATGCCGTGGCCGTTCCGTTCCTGAACCTGGAGTCGGCCCCTGTTACCATGACACTTAACCTGAAGGGAGAATACAAGGACGTGTTCAAGGGAACCGTCATCAAAACCCCGTATGACATTACGCTGGCTCCCGGAGAATACATGGTGTTAACCAAGTAATTATGAAAAAAATCGTTTTGGCTCTTACTGCAGCTTTGGCGCTGGCCGCTTGCGGCGGCCCCGCTTCCGTAGATCCGGCATCGGTAGAGGATGCCACCCATGAACAGATTTCCCGAGTAGAACCCCTCTCCTGGTGGGTGGGGATGAAAACCGACCTCCAGATTATGGTGCAGGGGCCCGGCATTTCGGCCTATGAAGTGAGCGCGTCCGGCAAGGGCGTGAAAGTGACGGGTGTGCATGCCGCCGACAGCCCGGACTATGTCTTTGTGGATGTGGCCATCGGCCCCCAGGCCCAGCCCGGAAACATCTATCTGATTTTCAGCAAGGAAGGAGAATCGTTCAAGTATGTCTATCGCCTGGACGCCCGGCAGGAGGGCAGCGCCGGCCGTGAGAGCTTTACCGTGGCCGATATGATTTACCTCATCATGCCGGACCGTTTTGCCAGCGGAGACCGCACCAACGACACCGGTTTCAGCACCGGCGTATCGCCCTATGAAGACGGTTCCGGCCATCCCTGGCACGTGCCCGCCACCCCGGACCTGGTGGACCGCAAGGACCCTGTCGCCCGCCACGGAGGAGACATCCAGGGCATGATCGACCACCTGGATTATGTGGCCGACCTGGGTGCCACGGCCATCTGGTGCACCCCGCTGCTGATGGACAACCAGCCCCGTGAGAGTTACCACGGTTACGCCTGCGCCGACTATTATCACATCGACCCCCGCTTCGGAGACAATGCCCTTTACAAGACCTTCGTGGACGAAAGCCATAAGAAGGGCCTGAAAGTGATCATGGATATTGTCACCAATCACTGCGGAACGGCGCACTGGTGGATGGACAACCCGCCGTTCAAGGACTGGTATCATGTGAACGAACCCTACATGCAGATGAACGCCCTGTTCTCCGTGTATATGGACCCCAATGCCTCCAAGACCGACCGGGACCGCCAGGAGAGCGGATGGTTCGTGCCCTCCATGCCGGACATGAACCTGGATAATCCGTTCGTGCTGAAATACTTCCAGCAGTGGGCCATCTGGTGGGTGGAATACGCCGGGCTGGACGGTCTGCGCGTGGATACCTACCCTTATAACGAGCCGGAACCCATGAGCCAGTGGTGCAAGGCCGTCCTGGAAGAATATCCCAATATGAACATCGTAGGGGAGTGCTGGGACTACAATATCCCGCAGCTGGCCTATTGGCAAAAGGACAACCCCAACAAGAACGGCTTCAACTCCAACCTGCCGTCCATCATGGATTTTCCGCTGGAGCACGCCATCCATCAGGCCCTCAATGAAGAGCAGGTGAACTGGGACGAGGGCATGACCCGCATCTATACCGTGCTGGCCCAGGACTTCGTGTACCAGGACCTCTCGCACATGATGACGTTCTTCGCCAACCACGACCACGCCCGTACGGGAGACACCTTCGGGGCCGACCCTTCCAAGATGAAACTGGCTATGGCCCTGCTGGCTACCGTCCGCGGTATCCCTCAGCTGTACTACGGCGACGAAATGATGTTCCTGGAGCGCAAGGACTGCATCTCCCACGATGGTGCCAAGCGCATCGACTTCCCCGGCGGCTGGGAGGGTGACAAGGCCGATCTCTTTACCGCCATCGGCCGCGCATCGGCCCCTGCCCAGTATGCCGATGCCGCCCATCTCCACGACTACACCCGCGCCCTCTTCCGCTGGCGCAAAGGCTGCGACGCCGTTCAGAACGGCAAGACCCTCCACTTCCTGTCCCGCAAGAACGTGGGTTCTGTCAACATCACGGACAACAGCTATTCCTACTTCCGTTACACCGACAAGGAGGCTGTCTTTGTGTTCATCAACAACAACCGGGAGCCGCGTGTGCTGGACTGGAACCATTACAGTGAGTTTGTCCAGGGCCCCGTTACCGGAACCGATGTCATCACCGGAGAAAAGGTAGTCCTGAAGGACGGATTGTCCATAGCGCCCAAGACGGCTTTAATCGTAGAATTTGAACGCTAAAATATCAATTATGAATAAGTTATATCTCATGGCGGCGTCGGCGCTCCTTTGCCTGGCTGCCTGCAGCGGAGAAAAATCCATCACTTTTACCCCTTCCGGAGAACTCCGGAGCCCGGACGGCAAGCTGGCCCTCACCGTAGGGCTTACGGCCCAGGGTACGCCCGTGTATTCGCTGGACCGTGAAGGTGCGGCGGTCATCAAACCTTCCCGCCTGGGATATAAGCTTATCAGCGGCCCGGACCTTTCCAAGGGCTTTGCCGTGGTCGGAACCCAGGACAGCAGTTTCGACGAAACCTGGGAGCCCGTATGGGGTGAGGAATCCCACATCCGCAACCATTACAATGAGCTGCTGGTGTGCCTGAAGAAGGAAGACGGCGTGGCCATGAACCTGCGTTTCCGCCTGTACGACGACGGCCTGGGCTTCCGCTACGAGTTCCCCCAGGAGAACAAGCTCACCTATTTCAAGGTGGCCGATGAACTCACGGAATTTGCCCTCACCGGAGACCACACCGCCTGGTGGATTCCCGGAGACTACGACACCCAGGAGTACAATTACCATCACTCCAAATTGTCGGACGTCCGCGCGCTGAACTCCGTCGAGCGCCCGTACAATGCTTCCCAGACGGTGGCATCGGCCATGTCCGTGCAGACAGCGCTGCAGATGAAGACCGCCGAAGGCCTGTATGTGAATATCCACGAGGCCAGGGTGCTGGATTATCCCACCACCAATCTGGAGCTGGACGACAAGAACTTTGTGTTCACCACCCTGCTCACCCCGGATGCCCAGGGTGTGAAAGGCCGCCTGCAGGCTCCTTGCGTGAGCCCCTGGCGCACCGTGCAGGTCTGCGAGAAAGCCACGGACGTGCTGGCTTCCCGTCTCATCCTCAATCTCAACGACCCCTGTGTCCTGGAAGACGTTTCCTGGATCCACCCCACCAAATACATGGGTGTATGGTGGGAAATGATTACCGGAAAAACCCACTGGTCCTATACTTCCGATTATCCTTCCGTGCAGTTGGGCGTAACCGACTACTCCAAGTCCAAGCCCCATGGCCGTCACGGCGCCAATAATGAGAATGTGCGCAAATACATCGATTTTGCGGCCGAAAATGGCTTCGACGCCATTCTGGTGGAAGGCTGGAACGAGGGCTGGGAAGACTGGTTCGGCGCCCAGAAGGATTATGTGTTCGACTTTGTGACGCCTTATCCCGACTTCGACCTCCCGGCGCTCAACGCCTACGCCCACTCCAAGGGCATCCGCCTGATCATGCACCATGAGAGCTCTTCTTCCACCGTCAACTATGAACGGCACATGGAGGCGGCTTATAATCTGATGAACCAGTACGGATACGACGCCGTCAAGAGCGGTTATGTGGGAGACATCATCCCTTACGGGGAGCATCACTACAGCCAGCCGCTCATCAACCACTATCATTATGCCGTTGTGGAAGCCGCCAAGCACCATATCATGGTGAACGCCCATGAGGCCGTGCGTCCCACCGGCCTGTGCCGCACCTGGCCCAACATGATTGGCAATGAGAGCGCCATGGGCAATGAATTCCGCTCCGACATCAATCCCGGCCACACTTGCATCCTGCCGTTTACCCGTGAGCAGGGCGGTCCCATGGACTTCACGCCCGGTATCTTCGAGCAGGATATGTCCATAACCGCACCCGGGGAAACCGGCAAGATGCGCCACACCATCGGCAACCAGCTGGGCCTGTACGTTACGTTCTACAGCCCGCTGCAGATGGCGGCCGACCTTCCGGAGAACTACGCCCGCTTCATGGATGCCTTCCAGTTCATCAAGGACGTGGCCGTAGACTGGGATAAGAGCCTGTACCTGGAAGCCGAACCCGGCGCTTACATCGTGACGGCCCGCCATCCCAAGTTGTCCACGCTCAATTCCGGGCGTCTCAAGGGAACTTCCGGCGCCTATGACTTCGTGTACAAGGGAGGACGCCCGCACGATGTATGGTATGTGGGTGGCGTATGCGGAGAAGAAGCTCATAAAGTGGACGTAAAACTGGACTTCCTGAAACCCGGCGTGGTGTATGAGATGGCCCTGTATATGGACGCTCCCACCGCCGATTATGAAACCAATCCGCAGGCCTACAAGATTATCCACAGCGAGGTCGTGAGCACCGACGTCATCGACATCAAGATGGCACGTTCCGGCGGTTTCGGCATGAGCCTGCGGGAAAAGTTCTGATTCATGGATAGCACTACCATCTGCTGCGTCAACGACGGCAAGGACTATCAGATAGGGCTGGGGCAGCCACTTTCCACCATCGCCCCCAAAACGGTGGTGGATGCCCTTACCGGCAAGGAATATCCCGTGCTGGCCGCTCTGGTAGACCATCAGCTGAAGGCGCTGGACTTCCCGGTACTCTACCCGCACCGGGTAGAATTTATCGGCTATAACCATCCGGAGGGCCGAAGGACGTACCTGCGTTCCCTTTGTTTCCTGGCCCAGCGTGCGGCCCGTTCCCTTTTCCCGGAAAAGATTCTCAAGATCAACCACAGCCTGCCCAGCGGCCTGTACTGCAAGTTCCGCGCAGAGCATGTGGCCGATGAAAATATCCTCCGCCTGAGGGAAGAGATGCGCTGCCTGGTGGCCGAGGACCTTCCGTTCACGCATGAGGTAATGTTGTCGGCCGAGGCCGAGAAACTCTTTACGGAGCAGAACCAGCCCCTGAAGGCGGGCTTGTTGCATTCCCTGGGCAGTTATTTCTGCACGGTGTATTTCCTGGACGGGGTGGCCGATAATTTCTATGGCCCCCTGGTGCCTTCCACGGGCTACCTGAAAGTCTTTGACCTGATGCCCTTCCACCACGGGTTCTGCCTGCAGTATCCGTCGGACGATGATATTACCCGCCCCATTCCGCGCCAGAAACAGATTAAGCTGGCTACCACCCTCAAGGAGTACGGCCATTGGTGCAAGACTACGGGCGTGGTGGGTGTTGGTGCCTTGAACCGTCGCCTCATGGAGGGGAAGGCGGTGGAACTGATCAACCTGTGCGAGGCCCGACAGGAGCGGGAATATGCCGCCCTGGCCGATAAGATCTATGCCGCCAGGGACCGCGTGAAGATTGTGTTCCTGGCAGGGCCGTCTTCCAGCGGCAAGACATCGTCATCCCTTCGCTTGGCACAGCAGTGCAAGGTCCTGGGCCTGAACCCCAAGGTGATAGAGTTGGATAATTACTTCGTTCCGCGGGAGAAGACCCCCAAGGACGAGTTCGGCCACTTCGATTTCGAGGCCCTGGAGGCCATGGACCTGGATTTGCTGGGCAGGCACCTGAATACCCTGCTGGCCGGCGGGGAAGTGGAACTGCCGCGCTACGACTTCGTGCAGGGACGTCCCTTCTTCGAGGGCAAGATGATGCATCTGGAAGAGAACGATATCCTGGTGATGGAGGGCATCCATGCCCTGGATCCCGCCATGGTCCCTTCGGTGGACCAGAGTCGTATTTATCGTGTGTATGCATCGGCCCTCACCTCCCTGAAGCTGGACGAGAACTGCTGCATCTCCACCACGGACAACCGCCTGTTGCGCCGGATGGTGAGGGACAACCGCGTGCGGGGTATCTCGCCGGAGGATACCATCCTCCGCTGGCCGTCGGTGCGCCGCGGTGAGGCCCGCTACATTTTCCCCTTCCAGGAGAATGCCGATGCCCAGTTCAACAGCGCCCTGCTGTACGAACTTCCCATGCTCCGCTATTTTGCCGAGCCCCTGCTGCGCCGCATCCTGCCCAACTCCCCGGCCTATGCCGAGGCCGTGCGCCTGCTGAAGTTCCTCTCCTATGTAGTAGCCCTCCAGCCCGCCGAGATTGCCGCCATCCCTCCCACCTCCATTTTGCGGGAGTTCATCGGAGGACAGACACTGTGAGTATGATTGTAGGTATCATCGGCGCCGGGCATATTGCCGAAAAAGCCGCCACCACCCTGGCGGCGATGGATGATATGCAGTGCCTGGCCATCGGTTCGCGCAGCCTGGAAAAGGCGCAGGCTTTTGCGCAGCGTTTTGACATTCCCCGTGCGTATGGCTCCTACCAGGAGCTGCTGGAGGACCCCGACATCGGCCTGGTCTATATTGCCACGCCCCATTCCTGCCACTTTGCGCAGGCACGGGATGCCATTCTGGCGGGGAAGCCCTGCCTGGTGGAAAAGAGCTTTATGCTCAATGCAACGGAAGCGGCCGCCATCCTGGCCCTGGCACGGGAAAAGGGCGTTTTTGTGGCCGAAGCCATGTGGCCGCGCTATATGCCGGTGCGGGAAATCGGCCGGGAACTGCTGGCATCGGGCATTATCGGAGAGCCCAGGATGGTCAGCGCCACCCTTGCCTATAATGTATCTGAAAAAGAACGTGTCCTGAAGCCTGAACTGGGTGGCGGCGCCCTCCTGGACCTGGGTGTGTACCTGCTAAACTTCGTACGCATGTACCTGGACAGCCCCATCGAAAGGCTGAATACCACCTGCATCGTGTCGGAAACCGGCGTGGATGCCACTGAGGACATTACCATGGTGCTGGCCGACGGGACCTTGTGCTCCCTGCAGGCATCGGCCTGGTGCCAGGGCGGCAATGAGGCCGTAATCGCCGGCACAACGGGCTATCTGGTGTTTGACGACCTCATTCATCCGGAAAAAATCTCCATCTGCCGCAAACGGCACATCGTAGAGCGGGTGGTGGAACTGCCGCCGCAGATTACCGGTTTCGAGTACCAGTTCCGCGCCTGCCGGGACGCCATCGCCGCCGGCCTCCCGGAACCTGCGCAGATGCCCCACAGCGAAATCCTGTACGTCATGCACCTGATGGACCGGCTAAAGGCCGAATGGGGACTGTAGATTTGGCCTATGCTCACAATCCGGACAGCCACGTTACAAGACCTCCCCGCCATCATGCAAGTGCTGCGAGCCGGGAGGAATATCATGCTGGAATCCGGTAACTTGAACCAGTGGCCGGAGGGGTATCCTACCGAAGAGATGGTGCGGGCCGATATCGGCCCCGGGTATGGGAAAGTGATGGAAGAAGATGGGGCTGTGATGGCCTATTTTGCATGCATTCCCTCACCCGACCCCACTTATGCCGTCATAGAGGGTGGCAACTGGCTGGATGACCGTAAGCCTTATTATGTCATTCACCGGATAGCCAAACTGCCTCAGGCCCATGGGGTATTCCTGACCATGATGTCCTTCCTGGACGGTATCACGGACAACATCCGGATAGACACCCACAAGGACAATCACATCATGCAGCACAATCTGGCCCAATACGGCTTCAGTTACTGCGGCATCATCCATATCGCTTCCGGCGCAGAGCGCCTGGCCTATCAACGGCTGCGGTAAAAGACCTGTTATTTCTTCCGGATAAGCTGGCCGATGCCCCAGCAGAGGGCGGCTACGGCCATGCCGTTGATGGAGGCGAAGCCCCAGTGCACCAGGTTGGCCACCACGGCGCCGGCCACTACTCCTATGACGGCGCCCCAGTCAACGACCGTTTCTTTCACTTCCTTGCCCTTATGGGTAAAGTAGTGGAGGATGAGGATGATACCCACGGGCGGCAGGGTGCAGTTGAGCACGTTGAGCCAGCCGCAGAAATTCCAGTACAGCCATACGGCGGCCGCGGTTCCGAGGATGCCGGAGATGATGACCATGGTCTTTTTGCTAAGGCCGAAGATGTTGGAAAGGCCCAGGCCGGCGGAGTAGAGGGCGTTGTCGTTGGTGGTCCAGATATTGAGGCCTAGCACCAGGATGGCCAGGTAAAAGAGGTTCAGATTGAGCATTACCTCGAAGATGTCGTTACCGCCCGCATAGATGCTGGACACGGCGCCGAACAGGAACATGAGGCTGTTGCCGATGAAGAAGGCCACCACCGTGGTCCACAGTCCCACCTTGGCGCTCTTGGCAAAACGGGTGAAGTTGGGTGTGGCCGTACCGCCGGAGACGAAACTGCCCACCACCAGGCCGGCACCGGCAATGATGCCCAGGTCCTTGGTGCCCTTGGAGAACTGCTCCACCAGGCCGGCGTCACCGTGCTTCACAGCCAGAACCATGGCCACGGTACCCAGGATGGCAACGGCCGGGACGGCGATGTAGCTGATGATGGTAAGGCTCTTGATGCCGAAGTAAGCGCTGGCGGTCATCATGACACCGGCGATACCCACCAGCAGGTAACCCTGCCAGGGCATAAAGTCGGGAGTGACCTCCAGATGCAGGATTTCCTTGGCCACAGGGATGGCGAACATGGCCAGGCCTACGCCGAACCAGCCCGTCTGCGTGAAGCTGATCATGGCACTGGGAAGCCAGCTGCCCTTGGTGCCGAAGCTGCGGCGGGCCAGCATATCCAGGGAAAGACCGCTCTCGGCGCCAATCCAGCCCAGGGCGCCCGTGTAGGCCGCCAGGATGAGGCCGCCCAGGATGAGGGCCCATACGAAACCATTCCAGTCCAGGCCCGCGGCCAGTTGCTGGCCCACCCACATGCTGGCGCTGAAGAAGGTGAAGCCCAGCATCACCATGAACATGCTCAAGGTGCTTTTACGGCCGCTCTTGTCTACCGGAACGGTCGTGTAATCTAAGTCCGTTTTTTTGTTACTCATATTGTTGGAGAATTGAATTGATGGCATTGATACGCTGCATGGCGATGGTCTCCAGCGACAGGGCGGAGGCGTTCTCCAAAAGCCGGGTTTCATCGGCCCAGAGCTGTTTGAGGGTTCCGTCCATCAGACCCTGGAAGTGCGTGACGTCCAGCCACTGGGAGAAGCTCAGGGGCTTGTCGAACCCCAGTTTTTCGGCCACTAAGGCAGCGGGGTCGATGAGCGAAGCCCGGCCCCAGACACCCTCCCAGTATTCCAGGGCCTCGTGGAAGTGGACCGGAATCTCGTACCGGCGGGCGCCGCCGTCGTAGATGATGCACTTCTCCAGGATGGAGTAGGGATGGTCCATGACGAAGCGGCGGAATTCGGGAGATACGGCACCGCCCTTCCAGCCGAAGTCGATGTCGGGCACGTTGATGCCCGTGGCTCCCTGATTCTCATATACCGTGAAGACGCCTTCGTAGAAGAAGCATTCGAAGCCCTCGAATTCGGGGAAATAACTCCGGATCTGAAGGGCCATCTCTTCCATCAGGTCAATGGCGCGGGTGCCGCCGATGGTGAAGAAGATAATCTTGCGGATGCTTCCTCCCTTGCGGCGGAAACGGTCCACCACCTGGCTCAGGCACAGGCGCAGGGTGTCTCCGGTGGCGATGATGTCGCCGATCACCAGCGTGCGGTCCCGGGTGATACGCAGTTTCTCGTACTTGATTTCCAGGCCCGTGATGATATGGTCTTCGATGATGCGCTCGCAGGAGACAAAATGCATGTCGCTCACCCTGATGCCGTTGCGGTGACAGGCCTCTTCCAGCGGATAGTTGAGGCCGCCGCGCAGGATGGTGAGAATATCGACATCGCCGCCCTGGCCTTGTGGAAACAGATGGCGGAGGGCGGCGACGGTAGGAGGAAGCATCGACAGATAGGAATCAAAGCCGACGACTTCCGGAAAAGCCATCAGGCGACGGGTGCCGGAGTGGCTTAAAATGAAATAGCGGTTGGTGAATTGCTTGGACAGCAATTCATATATACTTGTCTCTTGCTGCAAGCCTACAAACCGGAGACTTGCATATTGAAGACTATTGGACATAAAAAACCCGATTAAGAACTAACCGGGATACAAAAGTAACACACTCCCGCTGATCTTCCAAACATTTTTTGAAAAAAGTGGATTACAGTACTTCTTTCAAGAAGGGACCGGTGACAGAAGCGGGGTTGGCGGCCAGGGCCTCCGGGGTACCTTCGGCCACGATACGTCCGCCCGCACGGCCTCCGGCGGGACCCATGTCAAACAGGTAGTCCACGCTTTTGAGGACATCCATGTTGTGCTCGATGATGATCACGGTATTGCCGGCGTCCACCAGGCGTTGCAGCACGCCCAGGAGCACCTTGATATCCTCGAAATGCAGGCCCGTGGTGGGTTCGTCCAATATATATAAGGTCTTGCCGGTGGAGGGGCGGGACAGTTCGGCCGCCAGTTTCATGCGCTGGCTTTCGCCGCCGCTCAAAGTGACTGCGCTCTGGCCCAGGCGTACATAACCCAGGCCCACATCCACCAGGGCCTTCAGCTTGGCGGCAATCCGGGGCACGGGCTTGAAGAACTCATAGGCTTCGGAGATGGACATCTCCAGTACGTCGTTGATGTTCTTGCCTTTGTACTTCACGGCCAGGGTGTCTTCCTTATACCGTTTGCCGCCGCACACTTCACAGGGCACATGGACCGAGGGCAGGAAGTTCATCTCGATGACCTTGATGCCCGCTCCCTTGCACTCCTCGCATCGGCCGCCGGGCACGTTGAAGGAGAAATGGCCCGCCTTGAAGCCGCGCACCTTGGCGTCCTGCGTTTCCTCAAACAGGGCGCGGATGTCTCCGAACACGGCGGTGAAAGTGGCGGGATTGGAACGCGGCGTGCGGCCGATAGGGCTCTGGTCAATCTCGATGAGCTTATCTATATTCTCCACCCCCTCGATGGACGCGTAGGGCAGCGGCCGCTCTTTGGAGCGGTAAAACTTCTGCTTGAGGATGGGCATGAGGGTTTCGTTCACCAGGGAGCTCTTGCCGCTGCCGGACAGGCCGGCCACGCCGATGAGGCAGCCCAGCGGGAACCGCACGTCCACTTCCTTGAGGTTGTTGCCGGTGGCGCCGCGCAACGTGAGGAACAGGCCGTTCCCGGGACGGCGGGCGGCCGGAACTTCAATGCGGCGCGTACCGCGGAGGTAGTCCAGGGTGAGGGAGGTACCGCCCTTTCCGGCCAGCAGGTCCTTCAAAGGCCCGTTCAGGCAGATTCGGCCGCCGTTCTCCCCGGCGCCGGGACCCACGTCCACCAGCCAGTCGGCACTCATCATGGTCTCGGCGTCATGCTCCACCACCATCACGGAATTTCCTTCGTCCCGCAGCGCTTTGAGGGAAGCGATGAGTTTGCGGTTGTCCTTCTGGTGCAGGCCGATGGATGGCTCGTCCAGGATGTACAACACGTTCACCAGTTTGGAGCCGATCTGGGTGGCCAGGCGGATGCGCTGGCTCTCACCGCCGCTCAAAGACCCGGTGGGACGGTCCAGCGACAGGTAATCCAGGCCTACGTCCAGCATGAACTGGACACGTTCCCGAAGCTCCTTCAGGATATCCCGGGACACGTTTTTCTCCCGTTCGTTGAAACCGGCGGGAATGTCGTCCAGCCATCGGCGCAGCTCTGTCATCTCCAGGGCCGCCACCTCCGGAATGGTTTTTCCGTCTATCCGGAAGCACAGGGCTTCCTTGTTCAGCCTGGTCCCGTTGCACACGGGGCACACAATGGTATCTTCTATGTTCTCCATGACACCGCCCCAGCTTTCCATCTCCGTCATCGTTCCCTCTCCCACGCGGAAAAGGTCCTCGGAGCCGTATACCAGCAGGCTCACGGCCTCGTCCGGCAGGGCTTCGATGGGGTCGTACAGGGAGAAGTTGTATTTGCGGGCGATGGCGCGGATAATGTCGAATTTGCGGTTCTCCCTCACGCGGCCCAGCGGCACGATGGCACCATCGGCCACGCTCTTGCTGCGGTCCGGGATAATGGAGTCGATATTTACGTCCACAATGGTGCCCAGACCTTTGCAGTGCGGGCAATAGCCTTGCGGTGAGTTGAAGGAGAAGCTGTGCGGCTGGGGTTCCTGCAGGGAAAGCCCGCTCTCGGGGTCTACCAGATGCTTGGAATAATGGGAGAGTTTCCCGCTTTCCGTATCCAGCACGGCCACAGACCCTTTGCCGATGCCGATAGCCCGTCCCACGGATTCCCGGATGCGGCGGTCGTCCCCGGCCTCCGGCTTCAGCCGGTCCACCACCAGCTCGATGAAATGGGGCTTGTAGCGGTCCAGGGCCTGCACTTCCTGCAACTCCAGGATGTCTCCGTCAATGCGAACTTCGGTATAGCCGCGCTTGCGCAGCTGGTCAAAGAGCTCCCGGTAATGGCCTTTTCGGCCGCGCACCAGCGGCGCCAGCAGGTAGCACTTGCGGCCGGCATAGCGGGTAAGGATGAGGTCTACGATCTGTTCGTCGGTGTAACGCACCATTTCCTTGCCGGTTTCCGGGGAAAAGGCGCGGGAACCCTTGGCATACAGCAGGCGCAGGAAGTCATAGATTTCCGTGATGGTGCCCACCGTGGAACGCGGGTTGTTGCCGGTGGTTTTCTGCTCGATGGCGATGATGGGGCTCAGCCCTTTGATCTCCTCCACTTCCGGCTTCTCCAGGATGCCCATGAAATGCTTGGCATAGGTGGACAGCGTGTCCATGTAGCGGCGCTGGCCCTCGGCATAGATGGTGTCGAAAGCCAGGGAGCTCTTGCCGCTGCCGGAAAGGCCGGTTACGACGACGAATTCACCGCGGGGGATATCCACGTCGATATTCTGCAGGTTGTTCGCCCGCGCGCCGCGTATCTGGATGAATTCCTTGTCTGCCATAACATACAAAGATACGAAGATTTTTTCGTTCTTGAGCAAAATAGCGTGATGTGTAAACGGTTGAACATTAAGAATTTATGCAAATCCTCTATGGCGATTTTACCACGGAGGATTTGCATAAGACGTTAATAATCAGCCGCTTCTGAATCACGCTCGGCGTTGCAACCAATGGCCCCGCCCAGGGGGCAGCCCTGGCTGTTTATTCGGTGGGGAACAGGCCGAATAGTTCGGCGTCTATTTTATCCGTGATGGACTGGAAGTCCTCCGGCCGGTTCTCAAACTTGATGTTGTCCACGTCAATGATCAGCAGACGGGCTTTGTAGTCCTTGATCCAGTCCTCATAGCGCTGGTTGAGGCCGGTGATATAGTCTATGCGGATGGAACGCTCGTACTCACGGCCGCGTTTCTGGATTTGGGCGATGAGGTTGGGGATGCTGGAACGCAGGTAAATCAGGAGGTCCGGCGGGTTCACCAGGGACATCATGAGGTCGAACAGGTCGCTGTAGTTCTCAAAGTCCCGGGTGGACATCAGGCCCATGGCGTGCAGGTTGGGGGCGAAGATGCGGGCGTCCTCATAGATGGTGCGGTCCTGGATGATGACCTCCTTGTGTTTGGCAATCTCCACCACGTCCTGGAAACGCTTGTTCAGGAAATAGATCTGCAGGTTGAACGACCAGCGCTCCATGTCCTCGTAGAAATCGGCGAGGTAGGGGTTGAAGTCTACGGATTCGAACTTGGGTGTCCAGCCGTAGTGTGCTGCGAGCATCTTGGTGAGGGTCGTTTTTCCGCTCCCGATGTTACCGGCGATAGCTATATGCATAGTATAATGGTATTAAAATAATCCGTATAGTTCTGCGTCAATCCGGTCCGTAATGGCGGCGAAGTCTTCCGGACGGTTCAGGAAATCCAGGTTGTCGGCATCCACCTCTATGAGCCGGCCTTTATAAGAGCCGATCCATTCCTCATAGCGCTGGTTGAGGCCGCTGAGGTATTCGATGGAGATGGATTGCTCGTAATCCCGGCCGCGTTTCTGGATCTGGGCCACCAGGTGCTCGATGCTGGAGCGCAGGTAAATCATGAGGTCCGGCTGTTTCACCACTTCCATCATCACGTTGTAGGTGTCCATGTAGGTGTTGTAATCCCGCTCCGACAAGTTGCCCTGGGCATAGTTGTTGGCCACGAAGATGTGTACGCCCTCAAAGAGGGTGCGGTCCTGGATAATCACGTCCTTGGACTTGGAAATCTCCAGGACATCGTGCAGGCGCTGCTGCAGGAAGTACATCTCCAGGGCGAAGGACCAGCGCTTGATATCCTTGTAGTAATCGGCCAGATAAGGATTGTAAGTTACGGACTCGAACTTGGGTGTCCAGCCGTAATGGCGGGCCAGGAGCGTGGTGAGCGTGGTTTTTCCGCTCCCAATATTTCCGGCGATTCCGATGTGCATGGTTCAGGCTTGGTCTTAACTCTACAAAGTTGGCAAAAGTTTCGTAAATTTGCAATTGCTTTAGAACAACACTTATGCTCCATACCCGCATTTTTCAGTTCAATCCATTGGGCACCAACTGCACCGTCCTGTGGGCCGATGGCAGCCCCTCCTGCACCGTCGTAGACCCAGGCATGTCCTCCGACGAAGGGGAGCGTGAACTCCTGGATTTCTTTGCCGGCAAAGGCATCACCCCGGACGCCATCCTGCTCACGCACGGCCACTTCGACCACGTTTGGGGCGTGGAGCGTCTCCTGGCCCGGTATTCCATCCCGGTGTATATGCATCCCGGAGACAAGGAGATCCTGGCCGATGGCGGCAAGGCCTTCCGCGGCATGCCGTCCATGGCGATGCTGCGCCATTCTTTTGCTACGGTAGATGTGGCCGATGGGGACTGCATCACCACCGGCGGTGCCATCTGGAAAGTGCTGCATACGCCCGGACACACGCCGGGCGGCGTTTGCTACTGGAACGAAGACAACTCTGTCCTCCTGAGCGGGGACACCCTTTTTGCCGGCAGCATCGGCCGGACAGACCTGGGCGGCGGAGACTATGAGCAGCTGATGGCCTCCATCCAGGAAAAACTGCTCAATCTTCCCGGAGAAACCGATGTGATTCCCGGTCACGGACAGCCCACTTCCATCGCACGGGAGGGAATGCAGAATCCTTTCCTGCAGCCCTTCAACGAACCAGAACCAGAAGAATGAACGTCCGCTGGCTGGATACGGTAGATTCCACCAACTCCGAGGCCCTTCGCCGGCTGGAGGAGCTGCCCCATGGTACGGTTCTGGCCGCCCGCGAACAGACGGCCGGCAGGGGACAGCGGGGGAATACCTGGTTTACGGCTCCGGGGAAAAACCTCACCTTTTCCATCGTGCTGAAGGACCTTCCGCTGCGCGCGGCCGAAAGTATCCGGCTCAATTTCCTTACCTCCGTGGCCGTGGCCCGGTACCTTCGGGCCCAGGGCATTGAAGCGCATATCAAGTGGCCCAACGACATCTATGTGAAGGGCGGGAAAATCTGCGGCATGCTCATCGAAAACAACCTTGACGGGGCTATGCTGGGGGCTTCGGTCATCGGCATCGGCCTCAATGTGAACCAGCGGGAATTCCCGCAGCTGGCCCATGCTACATCCATGGCTTGCCGTACGGGAAAAGAATATGATTTGGAGACCGCCTTGCAGGAGTTCCTGGCCATTTTTGAGGCCCTTCTGCCCAGCCTGGAAGGGGAGGAATTGTTACAGGAATACTCTTCCCTCCTATTCCGAAAAGGTGTTCCGGCCCGTTACCACGACCTTCTCACAGACCGGGAATACACGGGCGTCATCCAGGGTGTGGAACCGGACGGCCGCCTGCAAGTGCTGAACCTGGGTACCGGCACGCTGCATCATTACCGCTTCAAGGAAGTAGGTTATATATTGTAGACGTTTTCTATCTCCAGGACCGCTTTGTACAGGTTTTCGGCGGTCGTCGCCGGATTCAGCGCATCCTGTGGAGAAAGGGTACGGGGACTTACTTCTACGATAGGAGTGAAACCGGCCTGTTCCAGGGCCGTTCGATCCTCGATGCGGCCGGAAAGCAGCGCTACCGGTATGCCGCCGGCATTTTGAAGAACGCCCATGGGTACTTTTCCCATCAGTGTCTGGGCATCGGACTTGCCCTCGCCGGTTATGATGAAGTCTGCGTCGAGTATAGCGCGCCGGAAGTGGACCAGGTCCAGTATGCGTTGTATTCCGGGCCTCATTTGAGCCTTGAAATAAGCCATGAACATGCCGCCCAAACCGCCGGCGGCACCGGCGCCGGGCATGTCCGTCACATCCATCCCGGTTTGGGCCAGGATTAGCGCCGCTTGTTTCCGCATGCGTTTTTCCAGTATCTCGACCTCTTCCGGACCGGCGCCCTTTTGGGGCGCGAACACTCGTGCTGCGCCGTTGGGACCGGTAAACGGAGCATCTACGTCGCACAGCAATTCGAAGCGGGCGTCCTGCAGCTGTCGGATATCTGGAACGCTCATAAGGCCGGCACCGCCGTCGCAGGTGGCGGTGCCGCCCAGGCCCACGATGAAATGCCGGCAGCCATCGGCATAAGCGGCTAATAACAATTCTCCCAAACCGGCGCTGGATGCATTTAACGGGTTCCGTTCCCCCGGTGACAGGAGTGACAGCCCCACAACTTGTGCCACCTCAATGATAGCGGTATCCCCTTTGACGGCATACCGGGCCGATATCGGCCGTCCCAACGGATCATGGACGTCGGCTTCCCGGACGCTTGCGCTCAAGGCCGTGGCCAGTACATCCAACGTACCCTCCCCACCATCGGCCAGAGGGATTTGAACCACATCGGCCTGTGGCCATCGGGCCCTTACGGCCGAAGCCAGTACCGCCGCCACTTGGGATGACGGCATGCATTCCTTGAAAGAATCCGGGGCAATAACAACTTTCATTTCCGCTAAATAATACAAAAATCCGCTAAAACACAACAAAAAACGGCTAAAACAACAAATGGCATGCAAACCTTCATTTGCATTTCACGGGCGGGAAATGTATCTTTGCATTCTGAAAATGAATCATTTAGGGGAAGTCATATCGCTCATCGTGGCCGTTTCCTGGACGGTGACGGCTTTGTTTGCCGACAAAGCCAGCCACCGGCTGGGGTCCATGACGGCCAATGTGCTGCGCCTGAGCATGGCCATCCTCTTCTTGGGCGCCTTGTTGTGGGTAACCATCGGCCATCCCTATCCGGTCTATGCCAGCGGGGAAGCCTGGTTGTGGCTGGCACTTTCGGCCGTGGTGGGTTATGTGTTCGGAGACTGGTGCCTGTTCAACTGCTATCTTTCCATCGGCGCACGTTTCGGGCAGTTGTTCATGACCCTGGCGCCGCCCATGGCAGCCATCGCGGGATGGGCCATTCTGGGGGAATCGCTTACCTGGAAGTCCTGGCTGGCTATGGCGGTAACCCTGAGCGGTATCGCCATCTCCATCCTCAGCCGAGAAGAAGGCTATAAAGTGAAACTGACCCTGCCGCTGAAAGGTGTGCTGCTGGGTCTGGGTGCCGGCTTGGGGCAGGGAGTGGGCCTGGTCTTGAGCAAGGTGGGCCTGCAATATTATGCCGATGCCATTCCCGCCGACGCCCCGCGCCTGATGGGCAGCATGCTGCCTTTTGCGTCCACCATGATCCGCGCCCTGTTCGGCGCCGCCGGTTTTCTGATATTGATGGCTTTCCAGAAAGGTTTGCCCCGCCTGAAAGCCGCCGTACATGACAGGACCGGCATGCGGTATGCGCTCATCATGACCCTTTTCGGCCCGGTCCTGGGCGTGTCCCTTTCCCTGATGGCGGTGCAGTATACATCGGCCGGCATCGCTTCTACTCTAATGGCGCTTACGCCGGTCATCATCCTCATCCCTTACGCCTTTATCTACAAAGAGCGCATCAAAGCCCGGGAAGTCCTGGGCGTGTTGGTGAGTATGGTAGGTGTGGCGCTGTTCTTCCTGCTGTAACTAGCCGATGATCCACTTGCCCACGCGGGGAATGCGACGGACATAGACGGCGATGAGGCCGCTGGCGACAAAACTGAGGGCTGCCGTCAGAAGAATCTCCATGGGCGTAGTCCAGACCGGCCCCAGCAGCCCGGCGGAACCTGTTCCCAGACGGGTGCGTACCCAGGCGGATACAATGCCCAGAATGAGCATGTGCATCAGGTACATGCCATAACCCGCTGTAGAAAGGGGCAGAACGATATTCTGATAGAACCATCCAGGTTCGTGGGAGGCGGGAGCCCGGAATACCAGTACCAGACCCGTAGCCGTCAATGCCACGGGAAGGCCGCAGAAAGCAATGGCCGATTCCCAGTGAACCGCCAGTTCCACGGATCCTTCCACCGGGAAATAGCCGCTCTCGCAGATGTGCTCCAGGAAGCCGAAGCAGGTGAAGATGAAGCCTATTAAGAAGAAAGTCCATCCCATCACGCGGGTCATGCGGTTAGCGGGAACGAAACGCTTGATGAACAAACCCAGAAGCAGGTAGCCGATGAATCCGCTCACATAGTAGAACAGGCCGAAGGGATTCCAGGAAGCTTCTCCCCACAACGGGAACAAAGCCGGATTGGGGAGGCCATCGGAAGCGTAGATAATGGGAGCCATGCCGCCGGCCGCTTCCCGTATCCAGGGGAACAGCAGGGTAAAGGCCCAAATGCCCAGGTATATGGACAGCTCCTTGCGGGACACTTTTTCGGCCCAGGGAGACAGTAACGGCATCACCAGGTATACACCCAGTAGCATGTAAACAAACCACAAATGGCCTGCAGCGTAATTGAAGTTGAGCAGCAGCCCCTTGAGATTGGACACGGGATGGCCGTAAACCAGCGCGTATACCAGCGTCCAGATGGCCATGGGTACCAGGATGCGCACGGCCCTGCGGCGCAAAAATTCTCCGGTAGGGTAATGTAGCGGGAACTGCAGGTAGCTGGATGCGATGATGAACAGCGGCACACAGCAGCGGGCCAATCCCTCAAATACACTCACCCAGAACGCGTCCTGGGACGTAAGTACCAGCGTGCCGTCCCCGCCCAGATAGAACGGTTCCGTAGAATGTACCATCATTACCAGGAAGCAGGCGGTCACCCGCAGGAAGTCCAGCCAGATTTCGCGTTTCATAGCCCAGATGGGTTTAGATGAGTTCGTCCCGCTCCCGGATGTCTTTGAGACGGAGCTGGATGGTGGAGGAGCCGCGGTAGAAATTCTCCACGATGGAATAGCAGGCGTCGATGGGATTGCCAGCCTTGATGTGGTCATAGTAATCGGCCATATTGAAGCCGATGGCGGCGATTTGCCGGTACGGCTGGCTTTCCTGCATCAGGTCCAGCTTGAGATGAACGCCGCCGGCGCCCACTTTGCGGCCGTTGCCGGCGTCGTATACGTCCTCGGTCATGAAGACGGGGTTGTTGTTGCCGGGGCCGAAGGGCTGGAACTGCTTGAGGATGCGGGTGAACTTGGGTGTAATCTGGGAAAAGTCCAGGCGGGCGTCAATCTCCACGATGGGGGTGAGTTCCTCGCGGGTGATGTTGTGCGCTACGAAAGCGTCCATCCGGCGGCAGAACTCCTGCACGTTTTCCTCCTTCATGGTGAGGCCGGCCGCGTACATGTGGCCGCCGAAGTTTTCCAAGAGGTCGGCACAGCTTTCAATGGAGGCATACAGGTCGAATCCCTGCACGCTGCGGGCACTGCCCGTGACAAACCCGTTGCTCTTGGTGAGCACCACGGTGGGCTTGTAATAGGCTTCTACCAGGCGGGAAGCCACGATACCCACCACACCCTTGTTCCAGGTGGGGTTGTACACGATGGTCACGTTCTCCGTGGCCAGGGCCTTGCCGCCGGTGACCATGTCCAGGGCTTCCTGGGTGATTTCCCGGTCTATGGACTTGCGCTCGTTGTTGTTGTCATTGATTTGTTCGCCGATGCTGAAGGCCGTGTGGTCGTCCGTAGCGGTGAGCAGCTCCACGGCCAGCCGGCCGCTTTCCATGCGTCCCGCGGCGTTGATGCGCGGACCGATCTTGAACACGATATCGTCTATGCCGATATGGCCGGGCTCCAGCTTGGAGAGGTTGATCATGGCCAGGAGACCCTTGCGGGGGTTCTCGTTAAGGCGCTTGAGGCCGAAGTGGGCCAGGATGCGGTTTTCCCCGGTCATGGACACCAGGTCCGATGCGATGGAAACCACCTGCAAGTCCAGCAGGGGATCCAGCAGGGCACGGTCCAGGCCATACTTCTCTACATAGCCCTGGGCCAGTTTGAAGCCCACGCCGCAACCGCAGAGGTCGTCGAAGGGGTAATGGCAGTCTTCCCGCTTGGGATCCAGCACCGCCACGGCCCGGGGCAGCTGATCCTCCGGGAGATGGTGATCGCAGATGATGACATCGATGCCCTTGGCCCGGGCGTATTCCACTTTCTCGATGGCCTTGATGCCGCAGTCCAGGGTGATGACCAGGTTGACGGCATTGTCCCCGGCCCAGTCCAGGGCTTTGTAGGACAGGCCGTAACCTTCGTCGTAGCGGTCCGGGATGTAGAAGGCAACCTTGGGAGTAAACTGTTTCAGGAACGAATATACCTGCGCCACGGCGGTGGTGCCGTCCACGTCATAGTCCCCGTAAACCAGGATTTTCTGACCCTGGGTAACGGCCTGGTGCACTCGTTCCACGGCTTTGTCCATGTCCTTCATGAGGAAAGGGTCGTGGAGGTCTTCCAGGCGGGGACGGAAGAAAGAACGGGCCTGTTCGAAGGTTTCTACGCCGCGCTGGATCAAAAGGTCGGCCAGAACGCGGTCGATACCGAGTTCCGTGGCCAGCTGCGCCGCTTTTTCGGCGTCGGCAGGTGCCTTAACAATCCATTGACGTTCGTTCATGCCCATAGTCTTACAAATATAGGCATTCTGCGGCAGAATTACAAGCAGGAGATAATAATCTCGTCGGCCACCTCTTCGGCTGTAAGCCCTGTGGTGTCGATGGTTACATGCGCCGCAGCCTGGTACAGGGACTCCCTTCCGGCCAGGCGTTCGGCCATGCCTTCCCCTGCCAGCGGACGCCCTTCCGTCTGCCCTTCCAGACGGGCGAGAAGGGTATCAAAACCAGCCTGTAAATAGATGCAAAGCGTTTTTTCCTGCAGCAACTTCACGGCTCCGGGAAGGGTGACCGTTCCGCCGCCCAGGGCCAGCACGGCGTTGTTCTCGGCATATTTTGCGACGGTTTTTTCCAGGGCGTCTTTCTCCAGGCGGCGGAACCCTTTTTCCCCATCGGCGGCAAAGATTTCCGGGATGCTATGGCCGGCTTTTTTCACGATGATTTCGTCCAGGTCCAGGAACGGGCAGCCCAGGGCATCGGCCACCAGGCGGCCGACGCTCGATTTCCCGCTTCCCATGAAGCCTGTGAGTGCGATGAGCATATTAGAATAACGTGGGCTCCCAGTCACCCAAATCAACGGGCTCGTCGGGGTCGTTGGCGGCCTCCTGGGCGCCGGCAAGCAGATCAGAGGCCTGACCGGTCTGCTCGATAGGTGCATCGGGGACGGCGGTATCGGCCAAATCTTCGGCCTGCAGGTCTACTTCGACGGGCTCGTCATCGGCCGGCTCAAGGGTGTCATCTTCCGGCTTGTGCAGGGGCTCGCCGAATTCCACGCGCTTCACCTCGTACGGGGAGCACTTCTTGCCCTTGGCGGTGACGCCCTTCTTGCCGATGAATTCTTCGGCGTCGATGACTTCGGGCTCGCGATGCTCGTATTTGCCGCCGAAGGTGAGCACAATCTGCGGGTGGAGGTCTGCGGAGATGTCCACCAGCTTGGAGCCGCGGGAATCGGAGATGAACAGCACGGGCGAGTTGTTGCTCTCCGTAAAGCTGAATCGCTTCACGTAATAGGCCTTGGCGGCGTTATCCCAGTAAAGCACCGTGTACACACGGCCGGGATCCAGTTTTTCGATGCGGATCACGTCTCCCTGGTACTTGTTCACCAAGTCGTAAGTAGTGGTGTAGTAACTGCCGTCGGCAAACACGGCCAGCACGCGGTCCTGCCCGGCGAACTTGCCCAGGTGGTCTCCGCGGCCTTCCTCGTTCAGGCGCTGGATGTCGGGGTCGTACCAGATGTCCTTGCCTTCCAGGGTGGTGATACCCTTGGACTTGAGCTGGATTTTGGCGATGGCGTTCTTGGTGACCAGGTTGCCGCGGGAACTGCGCCCCTTGATGGCCAGGGTGGAGAAATCCCACTCCAGCTGCAGCTTCTTGAGCCCCTTCTTGGGACGGAGGTTGATCTTTACGGTCTCGGCCTCACCATTATGGTTCACGGTGAACCAGAGGATCTTGGAATCCGGCGCACCCGTCGTAATGTTGTAATCCGTGTCACGGGTGACGGAGGTGATGGCAAAGCGTTTGGCGTAATGGGCGGGCCCCTTTCCTTCCCGGTAAATCACGTTGTAGATGGTGCGTTCATCGCCGCGGGTAAAGACGCCCACATACAGCAGGTCCTTGCCAAAGAAGGCTTTCTCTGACACTTTGGTGACGCGGTATTTTCCGTCCTTGCCGATGACGATAATCTCCGAGAGGTCGGAGCAGTCTCCGATGAATTCTCCGCCGTCGTCCCGCTTGAGGCCGATGCCCACGAAGCCCTCGGCCAGGTTGGCATACAGCTTGGCGTTGTTGGACACCACCTTGGTGGCGGCGATGCTTTCCAGGGAAGAAATCTCCGTGAGACGCGGCCACTGCTTGCCATATTTCTTCTTGAGGCCCTTGAACCACTCGATGGTGAATTCCGTCATGTGGTTCAGGTGGTCCCTCACTTCCTTCATCTGGTCTTCCAGGGCGTAGATCTTTTCGTCCAGGGCCTTGGTGTCGAACTTGGAGATCTTGCGCACGGGTTTCTCCACCAGCTTGAGGATGTCCTCCATCAGGATGGGCCGATGCAGCAGGTCCTGGTACTGCAGCATCTGTTTGAGGATGTCGTCCAGCTGCTGCTCCCAGCTCATCTGGTTCTGCTCCAGTACCTTATAGATACGGTTCTCGAAGAAGATGCGCTCCAGGGAGCTGTAGTGCCAGTCGTTTTCCAGTTCTCCCAGTTTTACCTCCAGCTGGGCTTTCAGGATGTCCCGCGTGTGCCAGGTGTCGTACTCCAGGATTTCGTCCACGGTGAGGAACACCGGCTTGTTGTCCCGGATCACACAGGCATTGGGCGCAATCTTGGTCTCGCACTCGGTGAAGGCGTACAGGGCGTCGATGGTTTTGTCCGGGGACACATCGGCCGGAAGATGGATGATGATCTCCACCTTGTCGGTGGTCATGTCGTCTATCTTCTTGATATTGATCTTTTTCTTGTCCTTGGCCTTGATGATGCTGTCGATGATGGCCTGGGAGGTCTTACCGTAAGGGATTTCGGTGATGGTGATGGTGGACTTGTCCACCTTGTTGATGCGGGCGCGTACCTTCACCATGCCGCCGCGTTTGCCCTTGTTGTACTTGGAGCAGTCGGCGATGCCGCCGGTAGGGAAGTCCGGCAGCAGTTCGAAGGGTTCTCCCTTGAGGATGGCGATGGAAGCGTCGATGAGTTCGTTGAAGTTGTGCGGCAGAATCTTGGAGGAAAGGCCGGCGGCGATGCCTTCCGTTCCCTGGGCCAGCAGCAGCGGGAAGCGCACGGGCAGTTCCGTGGGCTCCTGGTTGCGGCCGTCGTAGGACGTCATCCAGGGCGTGACCTTTTTGTCAAAGACCACTTCCTTGGCAAAGGCCGATAACCGCGCCTCGATGTAACGCGGGGCGGCGTTGGAGTCTCCGGTGAGGATGTTTCCCCAGTTACCCTGGCAGTCGATGAGCAGGCCCTTCTGGCCCAGCGTGACCAGTGCGCCCAGGATGGACGCATCTCCGTGCGGATGGTACTGCATGGCCTGGCCCACGATGTTGGCCACCTTGGTGTAGCGGCCGTCGTCCATCACGGCCATCGTGTGCAGCACGCGGCGCTGGACGGGCTTGAAGCCGTCTACGATATGGGGTACGGCACGGTCCAGGATGGTATAGGACGCATAGTCCAGGTACCATTCCTTGAACATGCCGGAGAGCTTGTATTTGCCGGCGTCGCTGCCCAGGAGTTTGTCAAACTTCCCCGAAGCCGCAGCGTCCTCGCCCAGCTCTTCTTCCTGTTCCTGTCCTTCAATTTCTTCCCAATCTTCTGCCATAACGAAAACTAAAACTCATAACCGAACCGGCGGAGTTCCTTGCGGGACTCCCTCCAATCCGGATCAACTTTTACAAATGTGCTTAAAAATACCTTCTTCTGGAAGAAGTCTTCCATCTCCAGGCGGGCCTCGGTGCCCACTTTCTTGAGGGCGGCGCCGCCCTTGCCGATGATGATGCCCTTCTGGGAATCCCGCATCACGTAGATGACGGCGGAAATCTCATAGCGGTCCTCGCCCTCGTGGAACGCCTCGATCTCTACCTGGCAGGAGTAGGGGATTTCCTCGGAATAGTTGAGGAAAATCTTCTCCCGGATAATCTCCGAGGCAAAGAAGCGAAGGTTTTTGTCGGTGAACTGGTCTTTGTCAAACCAGGC
>Ga0310696_10001037_pt1 | contig 40909 bp, 59 predicted proteins | sample AusTroGonzalo_MG_4_FD_203885 | JGI IMG/M metagenome (GOLD analysis project Ga0310696, IMG submission 203885) | Bovine rumen microbial communities from tropical cattle in Woodstock, Queensland, Australia - Gonzalo_02 (v2) (version 2) | ecosystem: Host-associated > Mammals > Digestive system >... | reverse complement strand
GTATGAGGTTAAGCGCCTTAAAGGTATTAACATTACGGACGAAGTGCGCGCAACGTTTGATGAAATGATGGGTGGTAAAGGGCTTGACTTTGCTATGCAAGCAAGCACGCTTAAAATGGGGCAAATGCTGGAGCGTGGTAATATCTCACAATGGCAAACCAACCGCGCTATGCAACTGCTTTATGAGGGCAAAATGAGTAAGGCGGATATGCAAGAGTTAATCCGTAAATTGCGCGGCGGTATGAAAAACAAAGAGTTTGTGGAGGCTCTTAAAGAGTTTGAAAACAAACCAGCTAAAAGCAATAAAGAATTGTTGACGGAATGGGATTACACTGTTTTCCGCAACCAACTTGACGGCTTAAATTTCAACCGTGATAATGTTAAGGCTCGGATTGAAAAATTGCTTAAATGGAGTGAGCCACGCACTAGCGGCGGCAAACTCGTTGGACGTTTCCCAAATAAACAACTCAATGACGCTTTTGCTCGTTATCGTGAATTGGCAACAATGAATAAAGATGACGCAAAGCAAAAGCTACAAGAAAACGTTGAGCTGATTGAGGAACAAATGAAGTCCGGCGGCGATGTTGATATTGAACAACTGATTTTTGAAAACCGCCTCCTCTCTTATAATCTCAATAAGATTAGCAACAGCGAACTGTTAAAACTCTATGACGGCTTGGCTGAAAGCTATAATATGGGACGGCTGACGGATAAAATCACCGGTGACGCAAAGCGTGAGCGCAAAAAGCAAATGATTGAGCGCGCCAAAGCGGTATTAACCGGCAACGGCTCTATCAATCCGAATATTGAAAGCTCGGAAATTAAGAAACGGTTGGCACGTTTTGGCTTGAGCCAACAAAGCTGGGGCGGTTTGCTTGATACGCTTTCTATGAATGATACGCGTTCAACAACCGGTAAGTCTGCGATTTCTCAAGATTTAGATATGTTTGAGGCTGAACAGAAAAAATATGCCGGTATTGCAACCGATAGTGATATTATTTCGCAAAAGCTGGAAAAGGCTTTAAGCGGAACAATGAACAAAGCGCAAAGCGTTACGCACTATCTGAACACGGAGCTGGATAAAAAGGTTGTTATTGAGTGGAGCGGCTTAGTTGATCCAAAAGAACGGAATCCGAAATATCAAAAATGGCAACCGTTCAAGCGCACATTTACCAAAGATCAGTTGATTGATATTTATATGAAGTCTTTGGATAATGACACGCGCGATATTATGATTAACGATCCTGTCAATCAATATAACGCGGCTTTCTTAAATAAGGTTAAGGACGAATTAACCACTGATGATTTGGCGGTGGCTGACGCTATTTTTGAGTTTTATAATGAAAATTATGAGCGGTTTAATGCCTTTTATGAAGAACATTTTGGTATGAGCTTGCCTAAGTCAAAGTATTATACACCACGCTCTATGAGTATTGACGGTGTTACGATTGAGGATAAAACCACACACGGCTACGCTAGCTTTAGCGGTGCAAAAAAACGTGTTGCGGTGGCTGGCACTGGTGTTATCAATATTCAAGGGGCTTTCCGCGCACTCAATAAATACATTAACCAGCAAAATCATTATATGGGTTATATGGATAAACTCACGGATATTAACGCTGTATTGGCAAATAAAGACGTTAAAAACGTTATTCAATCCTTATTTGGTGCGGAAATGAACAAGCGCATACAATATGAAATTGATAACCTTGCCAACAACGGTAATGATAAAGTTGACGCAATGGGTAAGTTTTGGAATAAGTTGCGCGCAAATTACGCTAAATCGGTGTTATCGGTTAAACCTAGTTTGGCAATTAAACAGTTGACCTCTTTTCCGGCTTATTGGGAAAATATCGGCACAAAGGATTTTGTTGCCGGTGTGGCTGACTTTTTTGCACACCCTAAAGAGGCAATTAGAACTCTTGGCGGCACAACGTTAATGAAAACGCGCGGCACGGATATTATCCGCGACTTTGACCAAATAAGCAAAAGTGATTTATTTACCAAAATGAAAAAAGCAAAAGGCAAAATCAAATGGAATGATTTGTTGATGTTTAATATTAAGTTTGGTGATAGAGGCGCAATTTATATGGGTGGCTGGGCTTTGTATAAGTCTGAGCTGAACAAAAACCTGAAAGCCGGTATGACCGAAAAAACGGCAAAAGCTAAAGCGCTTGAGGCTTTTGAGCGGATAACTGACGAAACACAACAATCCGGACGCTTGAGCCAACAAAGCTATATGCAAAGCAACTCTTTTTGGCGTGCCTTTACGATGTTCACCAGCTCGCAAAACCAGTATTTGCGTAAGGAAATAAACGCAATCCGTGGTTTGGCAACTGGCAGAATGAGTAAAGCTAAGGCGGCAAAAACAATATTTATTTATCACGTCTTATTGCCGGTGTTCTTTCAAGTGGTAAGTGATGGCTTTAGATGGGACAAGGATAATGATTTGCGCGCCGCCGTGTTAGGCTCGCTTAATGGTTGGTTTATCTTAAACAAAGTGCTGGAAAACGTTTATAACTGGATAACAGATAACGGCAATATGTTTAAGACACGTATGTCGGTGCGTGATTTAGTGCCGTTTTGGGGTTCGGTTGAGGACTTGAAAAACGATGTGCTGAAATTTGCCGATGATGAAATGGAGCTTGAGGACGTTTTAGACGTTATCAAGCCTATTGGTGAGGTAACAGGATTGCCGCTTAAATACGCAAAGGACGTTGTAGAAAACGCCGGTGAGTATGCGGCGGACGATGAATACTTTAAGGAGGGCTTATTGTGGCTCGGCTGGAGTCCGTATTCATTAAGGGATTCTGATGACGAATAGAGGCGGTGGCAAAAGTTACCGCCTTTTATTATTGTGTTTTGGGTTTGCGGTGGGTGATGGCTTGCCGCTCTTTTTATTTCAACTCTTTTAGAAAAGGAAAAATATAATGACTATACCTGCAAGTATGCCGTCTAAGGTTACATATAGAGGCGATGGTGTAACGGTTAATTTTCCTGTGCCGTTTAGATATTTTGAAAATACCAACGGCACTAAACAGTTGAAAGTTGTTTTAGCGGACGCTAACGGCGAAAATGAGGTTGTGCAAGTTGAAAACACCGACTTTACAATTACCGCCGCTGGCGCAAACAGTGGAACGCTGACAATGTTGGTAGCGCCGCCGCTGAATTATAAACTCACGATTGTTTATAATATGCCGATAGAGCAACTGACCGACTATAAGGAATTTGGGCGTTTACCGTCTGAAAGTATAGAAACCGCTTTTGATAAAATAACGGCAATATTAAAACAAATAAATGAGATATTGGGGCGGTGTATTCAAACCACCTTATCTACCGATAGCACGCCTGATGAAGTCTTTAATGACTTTAAGCAACAGATGGCTACGCTGATTAGCACGGCACAAGCGGCAATTACTACCGCCGGTGAATACGCTGATGAGGCGCGGCAATCCGCGGCGGAGGCTTTTAGTTACGTTGATAAAGTTGTTTTTGGTATGAAACGTGAGGCAATCGCGGTGAATGATTGGCAACTTTCCAGCGGCAAATATTCAATTTTCTTTCCTGATGAGGGAATTGTTGCGGCGGCGTATAAATCTGACGGCAACGGCAACTACGAAAAGATGTCAAATATTGACATTGAATCCTCTGACGGCGGTGTAACAATCACAACTTATGCGCCGTTTGCCGGTTATGTTTTATTGGCAAATACGGTGAATACTCAATATATCCACACTCAAAGTAGTGCGGCTGGGCGTTGGGTTATTGCACACAACTTGGGCAAATATCCGTCTATTCAATGCCTCAATGATGATGGTGTTGTAATGGCTGGAACGGTTAAGCACGATAGCTTAAACAGCTTACACGTTGACTTTACAGAAGATGTAAGCGGCATAGCGGTATTAAATTAGGAGGATTAAAATATGTCAATACCAGTTAAAACAGATCTTGATCTTAATCAAAATGAATTATTGAACGCGGTGGCGCACAACACCACCAACGCGCCTAGTAGTCCGAAAGCCGGACAATTTGCTTTTTATAGTAGCGCTTTATGGTATTATAACGGCTCGGCTTGGGTTAATACAGGCTTGGTGCTGGCAACAGACCTTGAGGCGGCAACCGGAACAAATGAAACAAAAGCGGTTAATCCGAAACAATTAGGGCTAAAAGCGAATTTGGCAAGTCCGGCATTTACCGGAACACCAACCGCGCCAACTGCTAGCGCCGGAACAAACAGCACGCAAATTGCTACAACGGCATACTGTGATACAGCTATTGCCGCGGCAACCTTAAATGCTAAAATCTATATGGGTGCTTGGGACACAACCAGCCAAACCGACTTTAGCGGATTGGATAGCTATAAACCGATTAAAAAAGGTTATTTCTTTGATGTTATCGGAACAGGTTGCACGATTGACGGCGTGGAATACAAAGCCGGTGACGCAATTACATTTAAATCTAACGTTGCTAGCGGCACGACTATTACAAGCGCTATGATTCATAAAACGGATAACACCGAAAGTGACGATATTGTGCGCTTGAATAGCACACAAACGCTTACCAACAAAACCATTGACGCTGACGATAACACGATTAAAGACTTAACCACCAGCAATTTCAAAAGTGGTGAAGTTGTTAGCACGGTTATAGCAAACAGCGGCAAGTTAATCACCAGCGGCGGTGTTGCAAGTAAATTGGCTGACTATCAAACAACTTTGACGTTTTCAACCGGTTTAACCAACACCAACGGCACGGTAACAGTGGATCACCCATTTATTGCACTGGCGCAAAACAGTATGGTATATGGCGGCTCCGGTGGCACTTTACAAGAATTATCCGCCGGAACTGACGGCTATGTATTAACCAGTGATGACGGTGTGCCGACTTGGAAAGCGCCGGTAAGTGAAGTTGTTAAAAGAAGTTACACGAATCCGGCACTTACACCGTCCAGCGGTATATGCACGTGGAACGTGTCACATAACCTGAACAGCAAAGATTTCTCGGCTTACGTTTATGAAGTGTCAACCGGTGAAAAAGTGCTGATGGATATAACCGCAACCGGCACAACCAGTGTGGCGGTGCAATTTAACAGTGCAAGCAATGTAGCGGCTGGAACTTACTGCTTAGTGCTTGTCGGATAGGAGGCTTAAACTATGAGTGGACAATCACCTGAGGTAACAAAGATAACTACCCCTGTTTCACCGCTTGGTTTAACTGACAAAATCAATGAAGTTATTGACGCTTTGGCGGCAATCCAAATATCGGCGGCAACCGATATTGACGGCGGCTTAATCGGTGATAACCTTGATAATGAAATTGATGGCGGTGAGCTATAAACAAATTTGTTTTAACCCAAAAGGGCGGTGGTAAAACACCGCTCTTTTTATTTGAAAAGGAATATATAAAATGACAGATACTATTGAAAGACGTATAAGACTTAGACGTAATGACAGCGCAACAGCGCGCACGAATAATGAAGTGTTGCGTGAGGGTGAGCCGGCTTTTGAAACGGACACCGGCGATTTCAAAATTGGTGATGGCTCTACCACTTACCGTAAATTGCTTGGTATTCGTTCTGAGGCTGAAATTGCGGAACAGTTAGCACGTGGCACTTATCGTGGAACAGATTTAACGGTTAAGTTTGCTGATGAAATTGCAAGCGCTGGTAGTGTTGCGGCTTGGTTGCACGCTCGTTGCGCCGCTGGCAATTTTACCGGAATTTATCCGTTTGACTACTTTTGGGACACCACGGTTGCACAAACCGTTGACGGCACGGCTGTTGCGGCTGGGCAACAACGCAAGTGCGTAATTGCCGCTATTGATCCTTATTATAACTCCGGTAACAATGCAATGGGACACCACTTAACCATTTTTGCCGGATTTTCTGCGGCTAACGTTGTTTTCAATACCACAAACAACAATAACGGCTCTAGCTATAATGCTAATCCGTGGAAAGCGTCTAAGCTCTATGCGGCAATGAATGGCGTTAATAACAGCACTACCAACAAAATCGGTGCGGTTGGATTTAACGGCACTAGCGGTTGTTATCTCAACACGTTCTCTACGGCGTTGCGTAACATTATGGTTGAACAAAACTTTTTAGCTCCGCAACGTTATAGCTCTACGGCGGCTTTGACCGACCATACAACTTGTAACTGGAACTGGGAGGGGCGCGGTATGTTGTTTGCGCCGTCTGAAATTGAAGTATATGGCACACTAATACACTCAAAACGCGCAACAATGGCGCAACAGGAATTTGAGGCTTATGGACCGTATTGTCAATGGGATATTTTCAAAACGGTTGCTGGGCGTTTGTTGTTCGGGCGCACTTCCTTTTGGCTCTCGTCTGTGGGCGGTGGCGGCTCGTCTTTTGCGTGCCTTGTCGCCGGCTCCGGTTTTGCGTACTGCGGCTACACTTCCGGCACGGACAGACGCGCGCCGCTCTGCTTTCATATCGCATAGCGTAGCGAACGCATAAAACAGCGCAAGGGTATTATCCCTTGCGCTTATCTTTAACGAAACTCAAGGTAAAATAAATGACAGTTTACAAAAGAAACCGCAAGGAAACGGCAACACAATATGTAGTAACGGCGCAAGCCTTACAAAAAGCGGTTATTCAATATTTGATGAATGAGAAGTATGTGCCTAAAAAGTGGCGGTTTGTGCTGGCACAAGGCGGTATAAATCTTGCTTGTGAAATGGTGAATAATATCATTGCCGCGCACAATACATTTCCGAATACGGAGGAAAAACTTGCGATTCGTAAAGAATATTTACGCAAGGCTTATGTTGGCTGTTATCAACTGCAACAACACCTCTTGTGTATGATAAACGTTATACCAACGGTGAAAGTTAGCAATCTTGAGGAAATAATGAGTTTGTTGGTTGATGAAATAGCGCTTATATCTAAAACAGGTAAAAGCGCGCATTTAGTCCAACAACAAGAGGTTTAATATTGTTTAATCGGCGCACTAACTTTTGGCTCTCGTCTGTAAGCGGTGGCGGCTCGTCTAATGCGTGCAATGTCAACGGCAACGGTAATGCGAACTGCAACAACACTTCCAACACGAACATACGCGCGCCGCTCTGATTTCTTTTTATGCCTGACTTAGTAGGCTTTATGCTGAACACCGTGCAAATTGAAAATGAAAGGAATGTTAAACCTCGCTTAATTTAAGCAAATATGAGCCTTGACGATGACCGATGATACGCCCCTGAAATATGGAGTTGCATTATAAGCTAACGCGGCGGAACGCTTATACTAAGTCGGGGCATTATGAGGTATGAATCCGCTAAGCGCCTTGCAAGGCTTAAAAGGGGTATTATTTATGACAAGAAGAAGTGAACGGTATGAGCGCCGCCGTGCAAAGCGTGAGGCAAAACGCGCGGCGTTCTATAAGCTGTATGATGATTTTTCGGTGCTATATAACCGGCAAAATCTTTTTAATGCGGCTGACTTGGCGAAAAAACACGTGATGTGGAAAGGAACAGTGCAACGCTGGAGTATTAACCAGCTTATCAATACTGAAAAGCTACACCGTGATTTGGTAGCCGGTAAAGATGTTCGCAAAGGATTTTCGCGATTCGTGGTATGTGAGCGCGGTAAAAAGCGTAATATATCCGCGGTTAAATTCTATGAAAGAGTGGTGCAAAAATGTTTGTGCCAAAATATTTTATATCCGCTCTACACAAAATCTTTGTTGTTTGATAATGCCGCTAGTCAAAAAGGTAAAGGCACAAAGTTTGCCGCTGACCGTATGATAACCGCGCTAAAACGCTACTATCGGCAACACGGCGCGGAGGGTTATGCGTTGTTGGTGGATTTCAAAGGTTATTTTGAAAATATTAACCACGATGTTTTGAAAGAAAAATATCGGCGGTTTTTTAAGGATAACCGGCTATTAACATATATTGATTCGTTTGTGGACGCCTACGGCACAAAAGGTTTGGGGCTTGGCTCGGAAACAAGCCAAATGCACGCAATCTTTTATCCAAATGAAATAGATCACGCAATAACGGAGCAATGCAAAGGCGTAAGTTATGGGCGATATATGGACGATAGCTACATTATTGCAAAGGATAAACCGACTATATTAAAGGCTTTGAGTGTTTTGCGGCGGTGGTGTGAGCGCTTGAAAATCACACTATCACCGAAAAAGACAATGATTGTGAAAATCAAAAGCGGCTTAAAATGGCTGAAAACAAAGTTTTTTCTTGTAACCGGCGGCAAGGTGATTAAAAAGCCGTGCCGTAAAAGCGTTGTTATTGAACGGCGCAAACTCAAGAAACAACTAAAGATGGTAGCGGCTGGTGATTTGAAATTGCCGGACTTGGTGCAATCTTTAGAAAGCTGGATAGGGAGTATGAAACGGCGCAATGCTCGCCTGTCTGTGTGGAAAATGCGCCAACTTTTATGGAGATACCAAAAATGACTAAAGATGAAATTCAAGACAAAATCAATCAAGATTTGAACATTTTGCAACAGCACGACTACACCGCTCGCCCTGTGGCGTTTGAGGTAGCACGGTTATTTAAGGCGCAACACCCTGAAATTGAAACGCCGGTGCTGGATAAATACCTTGAAATTGAAAATGAGGCTGACGCTCTACGCGCTGAGATTCGTGAGTTAAGAGAACAGCTTAATGACGCAACAGAATGATTTTGATGTGGCGGTGCTGGCGGTTATAAAAGGTTGTAATATAACCGCTAGCATTAAAAGATTGTATGAGGCTGGTGAGATAGATAACACTGAGCTGGCGGCGCTGGTAGGCAAATTTATCACGCTTGCTGAATATAATGAGATTTTAGGTATTGAATAAATCTTGAAAACAGGTATAGTATAATTATAAAAAATTTACTTAATGCCAAAAAGTATTGCCTTTGTTTTCTTTGAGGGATAAAGGCAATGACAAGTAATTTAATGGATATTGATACACTGGCGCGCACTATCTATGGTGAGGCTAGAAGTGAAAACAGGCAAGGCAAAATTGCGGTTGCCTGTGTTGTTTTAAATAGAGTTAAGCGTAAGAAAATGTGCGGCTATCGCAATATTAACGGTTTTAAGGTTGCAACCGTGGCGGCAACGTGTTTGAAACCGTGGCAATTTTCTTGCTGGAATAAAAACGATCCTAACCGAAAAATCATTATACAGGTAACTGACGCGAATCCGAAATTTGTGGAATGTTTAGAAATTGCACAAAAGGTTTGCGATGGTGAAATTGAGGACGTAACCAAAGGGGCTACGCACTATTATAATCCAAAAGCGTGCGCGCAACCTAACTGGGCTAAAGGAAAATCACCGTGTGTGGTTATCGGACACCACTTATTTTTTAACAATATAGACTAATACGAGGCGGTAATGTTGAAAGAAGTAAAAGATATATTTTTAGAAAGCGGTGTTATCGGGTTAATCTTCGGTTGTTTCTCTTTGATATGGACAAGAGAGCCGCTTTCAAGGGCGGATAAAATCAAAAAAGTTTTTGCAAGCATAGCCATTGCCTTAATTATCGGGAGTATATGCAAGGGCTTTGATGTCAACTACTATACCACGGTTGCGATTATCGGCGGTGGGTGTAGTTATGCGCGTGAAATATTTGATATTATCGGCGGTTTATTGAAACTCTTAGCGGAAAAGCCGCTAAACACAATAAAACAGATTGTTGATATTATCAGAGGAGGCAAACGCGATGACAAGGGCGAAAATAATTGATTTGATATTACGCGCTGTTTGTTTGGCGGTTGGGTTAAGCCTGTTTTTTTGGTGGAGTAACCGGCAAGTGGAAAAGCGCGTTAAGGCTGAGTGCGAATTAAAAGCCGTGCAACAGGTGGTAATTACAACAGAGGCAAAGCAAAAGGAGGTTGAAGATGTGGCAAAAGCTAAAGCTATTATTCATAGTAAGCCTAATGCAAAGCGTGATAGCTTGCTCCAGTCAATGCGTAACGGTGCATTATGACTTTTGCCCTGTTTATCCTGTGGCTGGTTTGCCTGTGGCGCAAGAATTGGAAAAACTGACGGCTGACGAATACCCTAACACTTGGGAATGGATCGGACGGATTGACAAGCTAAGACAGGAGTTAGAGCTATGCAAAGAAAAGGAAAACTAAATATATTTATTTATCGTCCTGACTTGGGTGCGGCTCGGCATATTAACCCTGATTTGTGTTTTACACCGCAAGGGCAAAGCTATCACGATTGGCAACGCGATAGAGAAGAATTGTATCAATATAAGTTGGAACAAGCCAAACTTAAAATTGAGCGGCAAAAGCGTAAGCACAAACACTATATTGAGGTGAGTTGGTGATGAAAGAATTAAGGCTTGATTTTCCTGATTATCCGGCGGTGGAACAGGAAAAAGACGCGGAACGTGCCGCAAGACGCAAGGAAACTGAAATTTATGTAATGAAAGTCAACGGCGCTTGGGGTGGATATATGCCGCGTGCCAACTATTCTATGACGTTTAATACTAAAAGGGGCGTTGAATTGCCTGAGTTTATCCAAACGTTAAAAGAAGAATTGGCGGAAATGAACATAAAACCACGCTTTAGATGTATAGAAAATCAAGGCGTGGCGGATCACATTAAACAACAACAATTTATTTTGAAAGGGCAAAGCAATGGTAGAGATTGAATTAAAAGATGAAGAACGGCAACCTTGTGAAATTTGGACACGTGTAATGGGTTATCACCGTCCTGTGTCTGAATTTAATAAAGGCAAAAAATCTGAATTTTATAGCCGTAAATGTTTTACTGAGGCAAACGCGGTGGCTGGTATGCAACATTTAGAATTTCATACTTTGCCGGATTGTGCTTGTGCTTGTGCGGCTGAATGATTATCTAAGGCGGTGATGGCGGCGGTGAATTTTTGCGGCGCAAGGTGGGCATAGCGCATTGTCATTGATAGGGTTTTATGTCCCATAAGTTCTTTAACCGTGTATAAATCCACACCAGCCATCACAAGCCAACTTGCGTATGTGTGGCGCAACGTATGAAATACCGCTTTTTGCTGTCTGTCCTTTATCCCTTGATTAAAAAGCGCGTCAACAATTTCTTGGTAGCGGTCGGATATTTCATACAAAGCGCCGCCGTTCATATCCTGAAAAACAAAATTTTCCCCTGTTATGTTCAAATAATCCAAACGTTGTTTAAGTGTTTCTTTCACAATCTGCGGCATAGGTATATTGCGCGCGTTGTGATTTTTTGACTTACGAATCGTTAAAAATCCTGTGTCAAAATTTATATCGTTTGCCTTGAGTGCAAATAACTCACCGGCACGGCAACCGCAATAAAGCGAAACAAGCGATATTTCATAAGTCTGTGATGTGTTAAACGTTTTATAATACTGGTAGCCAAACGCCTTTGTATCGGCTGGGTGTATTTTCTTTAACTGTTCAAGCAATTTTTCTGCCTCGCCGTGGGTAAAAAAGCGTAAGCGCTGGTTTTCTAGCGGCAATAATTTAACCGCGTTGGCTGGGTTTTCGGTTGCTTTCTTCCATAACATAGCAACTCTGAAACAGTGGCGGCAAAGTTTAATAACGTGGTTGATGGTTGCGGCGGCATATTTTGGCTCGTGAGCGGTGGTTTTTGTTTTTAGCATAGATTGTTTGATTTTTTCTATATCCTCAATCTGTATGTCTTTGAGCGGCTTTGTGCCTATATATTTTTTAATATGGTTATCAAAGTATTGTCTTTCGCACTTTATCCCCTTTGGGGTTTTAGTGCCGTGCTGGGCTTTTTCATACAGATCATAAAAGTTGGCAAAGGTTATACCCTCGTTTTCCTTTTCTTGTGCGGCTTGCTTTATCGGCGCGTTTTTTTCTTTAAGAGAAGTATAACCTGAGCCTTTTTTAATATTCTCACGGATTGTTTCCATTTCGGCGGCGGCTTTCGCCTCGGTGTAGCCCTCCGACTCCCAACCGTAACCCTCCTCTTTTTGTTTGCCGTTTAAGGTATAGCGCAAATAATAATACCTATCTTTGCGAATACCATACTTGCGCGTTTTATGTTCACGGAAAAATACGCCCTTAAATTTTGTTTTCTGCCTATCCATTTTACCCCTAATTTACCCCTAATTTTTGTGTTACGGTGGATTAAAACTAATTAACGATAATTAAAAGTAAAATAGCGCAAAGTTAAGAAAAGTCAAGGGTTTTGTTGTTTCAAATTAAGGAAAATTAAAAGTAATTAAAAGTATAAATAACCGACTTAAAATCTGTTGGAGGTAACTCCGTGCTGGTTCAATTCCAGTCAGGCGCACCAATAGAAAAATAAAGGCTTTCACGGTTTTAGGTGAGAGCCTTATTTTTATCCCTGAAATATATTTACCCCTAATTTACCCCTAATTTTACGATTAAGGATAATTAAAAATAATTAAAATCTGCTGGTCGTTGATGACTTACAAATTGCTTTGTTGGTCGTGAAAACGGATATATGACTTGCAACCTTTTTGCTGATGTTAGCAAAATGGTTTTGTAACATTTTTTGCAACATTTCCGGCGATTTGCAACATTGAGGGTGATTTTAAATACAACCTTTGACACGCATTTATTTTGATTATTCAATATGTTAAACTGATTCTGTGTAGATTCGGCGGCTTGCGATGACACAAAAATAACGTCTTGCCGGTGTTAGCAAGACGTTAAAGGGCTGGTAGCTGACTAGGTTTTTATCTACCAATTAAAGAAGTATGCACGTGCGTCCACGCTTTGCCATACTCATACCGTCTATGAGTTCTGCTTACGCCTTACGGCTAACCCCCTCCTCACCCTATTATCACGCTGTATTTGGACAATCTTGTTTAAGACTTCTACAATTATAATGGATTCAAAACCCTGTTTTTGTAAATCATCAAGCCATTTGTAAAGTTCATTCATTTTACACGCTCCCCTAACTCTATTGCATATACAGAGCCATCATATTGTAAGTCGGTATGTTTACCCTGTATAGTGGTTATGCTTTTGATTTTGAAAGTTATTTTTTCGGCGTTCTTACGGTATGCTTTTTGAAATTCAACAAAAGGTGTATTATCTTTTGTTGCTTGAAAATATATATCACCTGAATAACCAATAAAATTACAGGCTTTCATAATGCGTTTATACCAAAAAAGCGTGGCTTTCCGGTATTCGTATTTTTTGCGTCCGCTCTTAATTTCCTCAAACCAGTGATCCGTGAGGACAAGTTTTAAGGTGTTAGTCATTTGCCGCCTCGTTCTTAAATGCTGTTGGGGCTAATTGCCAACTGGTTATTTTGCAAAGCTGAAATTTCATAGACTTGCCGTATTGTTTTTCAAGCCGCATAATTTCCTCTTGTGCTTGGCAAGGTGCTCCAAAGCAATTTGTTCCAACCTGTTCTAATCCGTCAAAGCCCTTATATACAATTATATAAACGTTTTTGCTTACGGTTTTTGCCTCGGTGTTTCTTAACTTTTCTTCTAGCTCCCAAATTTGCCGCTCTTGCTGGCGGATAATTTTGCGTAAAGCCTCTGACATTTCATACCACTGGTGGCGTTCCGCTACAAGATCTGCAAGTGTAACTTTTTCTGTCATTTGTGACGCATATTTTCCTGTTGATTTAGTCATCGGTAACTTCCTCCATATAGTTTGGGTGTTCGTTATAGGTAGCAACTACCATACATTTCTCATAAAACTCACTGTGTTCAAAATCTATTGCCTCGCTCGGTAAGGATTTTATCGCCCAAAAGCCTCTATCTCTTACCACATAGCCGTAAGTATTGTCCGGCGTTCTAAGCCAATCACCTTGATATATCGGATTATGAAAGCGATCATATAAGCCGGTAAACTGTTCAATAATACCAAACTCAATACTTAACCAGTCGTAGTCCTCGCAATAGCTGTTTTCCTCAATATTCTCTATGATTTCATCTTGCTGTGCTTGGGTTATATCCAAAGGGTTTAATGCGGCAATAAGGTTATCGCGCGAAAAGCCAACACCGCCGTCCGAATATACCGCTACATCTTCAATATAAAAGCCAACTTCTTTTTCTTCCTCTGTATCACGGCAAACGGTTGAGGTAATATATACTCTAAAATTAAGCTCGTTCATCTTTATATTCTTCCTTAAACACTTTTTTATATTCTTCCTTAAAGCGCTCTAGCAAAAGTTCTGTTGTATGTATAATGTCTTGACAAGTATATTTATTTTCATTGCTCCAATCAAAACAAGGTATAGCATAATCCGCACCGCTAGGGCTTACCTCTATTCTAGCAATTTGCCGTCTATCTGCTGGTTGTGTCATTTTTCTTTACCTCCTTAGCCATTTTATAAAAATCCCTCCACGTTAGGTTTTCGTGTTTTCGGGTGTTGCTGTTCCATACATACAAGCCACTGCTTATTGAGTTGTTTGTGAAAAAGCAAGAATCCCAAAATCCACAAAAGCTATAACCGTGCTTTTCTAAAATCTCGCCGTATGTCATAACTCACCTCGCTTAATTGATAATAGCGATGATAAAGCCGAAAATTGCGCCGTGGATTATTTCGGCTACGTTCTTTGGCTCGTTCAAGGTGAGTTTGGTTAAGGTGGCGTTATGGTAAAGGCTTGGGTATTTCTGAAACAGTTTATTGCAAGGCAAATAGATAATGTATTGCAATGGCATTAAGAATACTGCCAACCACGAATAATAAAGCAACGGCAATGCGCCTATGGTGTGCCGGATTAAAGCATACCAAAAATCATAAAAGCCAACATATTTTTTCTTACCTAACTTATCATAGATATAATCAAGCGGTATTCTAAACCAACGCCCATAAAGGCTGGCGTCTTGATTATGATTAAGTCCGGCGTCTAAGATTGCGCCAACGGCTCTGCTCCAGTATTGCAAGATCACCCAAACTGAAATAGCCATAGTGATTAAAATATAAGTCTTACCCTGTAATTGATAGGTTAATATAATCATACCGATAATAGCTTGAATCGCACGGCTTACTACTTTCTTAAAATCACCGTGTCCCCAAAGTCTGCGCCAAAGCGCCCAAAAAATAGATGATAACATTATAATCCTCCTTAATTAAGTGTTGTATCGGGAGCGGCACACTCCTCAATACCAAAGTTGTAATATTTATCGCCAACGGAAAACTTTGCTATGAAAAGCGGTTGCCCTGTTATTTTCATTGTTACCAAAAGCGGTAAAATGCGCGGCAATAAGGTTTTGTGGTGTTTATCAAAAAATTCTGACATATCTTCCGGCACGTCTATATGTATATCTACAAAGTCATCTGCCTGTGCTACGTCTGATAATTTGATTTCATTAAATTTTTCTGCGGTGGTTTTCTTTTTAGTAGTCATCGTTTGCCCCTCTTATGCGATTGTTGTAGTTAAAATTGCGGTTAAGCCACTTTTTAATGTCGGTGATTTTATCCTGATCCCACGTATTTTTACGCAAACGCTCTAAATCTATAAGCACCGGCACAATAGCGCTCCAGCGGTTTTTATCCGCTATATCAAGCGCCCTGTTCATTGCGGCGATAATGTGCTTATCAAAAGTTTCTTGGCGCATAATCACCGGCTTGTTGCGTTTGATGAAGTATTTAAGATTGCTGAACACGTGCATTTTTCTTTACCTCCTTTGCTTTAAGTTGCTTTAACAGTTCTCTTGCTTTAATCTTGACACGCGCAAGTTCGCCAAAGGGGTTGCCGTAATTTTCGGTGGCTAAGTCCTCTAGTGCGCGAATAATGCGCTTGTCGGTGGTGTTGCTAAACGGATTGAGACGCATTTAAGTCCTCCTTTTTCTTTTGTGTTGTGCGTGCTATGCAATATGTGGTGAAAAGTTTAAGCACGCGCTGGCGGCTCTCTACATTTCTAAATTCTTGTGAACGTGTGCCGCGCGTCCAGTCCTGTAAAGCGCGGTGGGTGAGTTCTAAAATCTCTTGTTTATTGAGTTTTGGCATAACTAAATACTCCCTGTTGAGCCAAAGCCATTTGCACCGCGCTCGGTTGGCGTGAGCTTATCGGCTTTTATAACGGTTGGCTTAAATATCGGACAGCAAACAAGCTGGGCAATCCGCTCCAGTGGCTCTATGGTTTGTGTAATACGGCTGGCGTTTATTACGGTTATCCATATTTCGCCTCTGTATGACGCGTCTATTGTGCCAAACTGAGCGATTAAACCGCGCTTGGTTAAGCCTGAACGTGGACGCACTTGCAACTCGTATTGCAATGGTGTATGCTTAAATCCGTCTTTTAATTCTTGGATTAAAAGCGGTGGTGTATCAATTTCAACTGCTATACCGGTTGGCAAACTGACACGTTCACCGGCGGCAATTTCTTTTGGCTCGTCAATAGCGGCGCGTATATCATAACCGCTATCACCATCACGGCTAACAAGTTCGGGAATATTCGGGAATAAATATTTAACCTTTAAGTTCATCTTTCTGCTCCTCCGTTAAGTCTTGATAATCCGGCACACGCGCCAAAATTGTTATCGTTTTAAGCGCGCCCAACATTAAGACGCCCTCACAAATAAGTTTTGGTTGCGGTTGCGGTAAATTGTTGTTGCTACGATAAGCACGCTCGGCGGCGCTGGGTTGCCGGTATGTTGCAACTTGCGGCTTGCCGTTTGAAACAGAAACATAGTAGTTGCCGTCTTTTAGTGTGTTATCGGTATATTCTGAGGTGAGCTTTTTAGCTGTTGGCGTGAGTAACATTTGCCGCCTCCACTCTTGAAATAAGCCACTCAATAAAGTTTTCTTTTAAGTAGCCGACTTTGCCGCCTTGCATACGCAAAGGATTTTTAACACCTATACCCTTGCTATCATAAACAGCCATTGTTTCTGCCTTGTATAAACCGCCGGTGTAGTGTTCGGTTTTGGCGCGCGCAATCACCGGAGGCAATGCCGCCTCAAGGTCTGCACGGAGTTTTGCTATATCTACCATAAATAAGCCTCCTAAGAATGTGATGGTAATGTTAAGTAGTAATGCACGTTAAGGTCGCGCATTTGTTCATCGGTGAATCTATCGCCTAACCAAAAGGCAAGATAAACTTGATAACGCGGCGTATGCTCGTTAAAGCCTGTTTTGTTAATTCGGTTAGGATTTGGCACAAGCACTACGTAGTCTTTCTTTTGTGCCTCGGCGGTTTGTTCCGGCTTGTTTTGCGGATAAGGTTGCCAATTATTCATAGTCAACCTCCAACGCGCCGTTGATAGATTTTGAAAGTTGGTTAATCTCTTGATCTAAGATTGCGCTATTAACCTCAATTTGCTCTAACAGCGCAACGCAATTATCAAAAGACTTGTTGTATTCGTGCATATTATATGCGGTGAAAGCGATGGCGGCTAAGCCACAAGCATATAATGTGAAAGTTTTTACCTTATCCTTGAGCTTTACACGTTGGATTTGACGCGTGCGGTTTTTCATACGCTCGTAATCACAAATAGTAATTTGCCCTCTTGGTGTTGGTGATGTTTTGATTTTGTTTAGTAAGTCTGACATAACTTTAATCTCCCTTAAATTTCATTAACTGAGATTAAAATAAACCATATATGTTTAAGATGTCAAGAAAAAAATAAACCAAATATGTTTATGAAATATACATAGGGTGTGTAAAACCGCTTAAAATAAGACTTTAAGCGGTGAAAAAAATTTTTGAAAAGGGGTAATTTATGGTTAAAATTTGGTTAATTTTCGGTTTTTGCCGGACGGAAAAGTAAAATAAGATTCATTACAAACCAAAAAATACCGGCATAAAAAACAAAATCATCTATCAAATAGTAATTGTAGTTATTCATTTCCGCGGCTTTGTTAATAGCACTGGCAAGCTCCCATAAGATAAAAGCTACACCGAAAAACCACGGTGTGCTGGTAAAAGAGTTGGCACGTTGGATTATTGCGCCTAACATAAAGAAGTATAAAACCGGTGCGGCGGCTATTATAATAAGAGGGCTAAGGTCGTATTCTGTTATTATATATATTAAACCATATAAGGCTACGCAATAAAAGAGCAAGACGCCGAAATAATCGCCGCGTCCACACTTGCCGGTATAATAAGATTTGATTTTTTCTAACATTGACTACCTCTCTTGGCTTTTATCTGATAGCTTTGCCGGTTGCGATGGCAATTTTTCCACGCTCGCTTGGCTCGGTATATCGTTATTATTTGTGCTTTGCGGTGTGGCTGATTTTCGGATCATACGCAAAATCTCTCTTTCTTCCGGTGTAATTTCCTCCGGTTGCCACGCTTGCGGTAAAATATCCAGCGGTTGAACACCTAAAGCCTTTGCTATATTTTCCACCTGTTCTAAATCCATTGAGCGTGCGTTATTTTCTAAGCGCCCTAAATGCACTTGGCTAATACCTATCTTTTCGGCAAGTTGTTCTTGTGTTAAACCTGCCTTTTTCCTTAATGCACGGATATTGTTTTTAATAATTAAATCACTCATCTTATACCTCGCTGGACTTAATATAATTATACCAAAAAGGTTTATTTATTTCAATAGAAAATAAGTTTAATTTTCCACATAAACCAAATATGTTTATTTTTATCTTGACTTAATAAACCAAATATGTTTATCATTGAAATTGGAGGTAACAAACAATGATGAAACTTCAACAATATTTAGATGAAAAGCAACAAACCGTTGCGGATTTGGCAAGGGCTTTGTGTGTGCAACACACTGTTGCTTTGCGTTGGGCAAACGGCGCGCGCGTTCCCTCTAAGGAAAATATGCAAAAAATCTATGAGTGGAGCGGTGGGCAAGTTGAGCCTAACGATTTTTACAACATTAACGAAACTGAAAAGGATAATGAAAATGACACTGTGGGAAATTAAGAGCGGACGGCATTATTGCTACAAAACCGCTACAAAAGGCTACAAAGGCAACAAAAAGCTGATTGCGCTGGTTAAAGAGTTTGTGAGGAATTTTGCAAAAACAGTGAGGGCATAATGAAAATGAATTTTTTAGAGGGACTTTTTCTTGTATTTCTTACTTTAAAATTATGCAAAGTGGTTAGCTGGAGTTGGTGGATAGTTACCGCGCCGCTGTGGGGTGGCTTTACTTTTTTGGGTGTGGTAGCTGTTATTGCTGTTGTATGGAGTAAAAGGAAATGATTGCTGTAATGACTTTAGTATTTTTACCGGTGCTGGTTGTGGTTATTTGCGGCGTATGCACGGTTATTGAGAGGCATAGTAAATGAATATGTATGAGGAAATGCAAAAGGCGGTGGTTAAGGCTGGGCGGTTTAATATACAAGCCTTTGAAATAACCATTTTGACGGACAATAAACTTTTACGCTTGCGCGGCAATCCTCAAAAAATGAAAGAGGTTAAACAAACCTTGTGGCTTGATGAAAACCACCAGCCGGTAAGTTTTGTGGATATGCTGAATGAGGCAATAGCAAAATCACGGAGGCAAAGATAATGCTGGGTGCAGTTGCTTATATGACAAAAGAAGAACGCAAAAATTTGGCGGAATATATGACGGATATGCAAGCCGCCCTTAAAGTTGATACTGACACCACTTATAAGGCTATGAGTGAAAAAGGCGTTAATATCAATATGGCGATTCACTTTAATATGATGAAATGCGAAACACTGATAAAGATGGGTGAGCCTATTTATCCGTTCACGGTTAATGATTATGCGCGGATTTGTGCGCCGGAAACAGAAGAACAGCGCCGCAAAATCCTTTGTGAAGTGCTGACGGAAAAGAAACTTAATTTTGAAAAGGAGCAAAAGACTATGGAAAACGATAGCAAATATAGCGAAACAAGAATTGGCGCGGTGCTTAGTAAAAAGCCTGAGCCGGAAAATGAGCCGGTTATGGAGTGCGTTGCACAAAAGGACGCTGAGGTTGGCGGCATTGCCAAAGACCGTTTGCGTTCTTTGATTGAACGTATTGAGCGGCTAGAGGAAGAAAAGAAAGGCATAAGTAATGATATACGCGATGTTTTCGCTGAGGCTAAAAGTGCCGGTTTTGACGTTAAGGTAATGCGCGCCGTATTGAAACTACGTAAGATGAACGCGGCGGATAGGGACGAACAAGAAAACTTAGTTGATTTATACCGTAAGGCTTTGGATATGTAACACCACCGCTGGAGCGAATAAGATTATGTGTATATTGGAGGGGGATTGTTTTGAGTTGTTGAACACCGTGGCGGACGGCAGTGTTGATATGATACTGACTGATCCGCCTTACGGTATTGCCAACGACACTACAATAATCCGAACAGGCAACGGGCAAAAGTTTGGAAAAGCTAAAGCTATTACACATAATTTTGGTGAATGGGATAAATTTGCCGGTTTTGATGACTTTATGGATTTCACAAAGCGGTGGGTTGACTTATGTGTGCCAAAACTTAGAGGGGGGGGTATGCTCGTTGCATTTTTTGATAAAGACAGAATAAATTTTTTATCTCACTACTTACAAACCAAATACGGTTTTAAGTGTAAAGGATATTTTGCATTTATAAAACAAAATCCTGTGCCGCAAGCGCGCAAGGTGAAATTTCAAAACGGCTGGGAGGCGGCTGTAATGTTGCAAAAGCCCGATGGAAAGCTGACGTTTAATTATGAGAATGGGCAACAGCCGGATTATATTATATTGCCTATATGTAGCGGAAACGAAAGAACAGAACACCCAACACAAAAACCGCTAAAGGCAATGTATCCATTTATAGAGTATTTTACAAACAAAGGTGATTTGATTTTAGATCCGTTTGCCGGTAGTGGCACAACCGCGGTGGCGGCGCGCAACTTAGGCAGACGATTCACCGTGATTGAAAAAGAGCCTGAATACGTGGCTATTATCCGTAACAGGCTTAATGAATTTAATACAAAGCACGGCAAGCCAAACGCCGCGCAAGGGAGTCTTAATTTATAACTTATTTTAGGAGCATTAAATATGGTTGAGGATATTGAGAAGAAAAAAACAGGTTGGGTTGTTCCGGCTGATAGTATAGAGGCAATGCGTGATGAGGACGCTGATTTATTCAAAGAGGCGATACTTGCTATGCACGACTATAATATGCACGGCGCGGTGGACGTTAAAAAACTTTCACCTACGGCGCGCGTCCTGTTTAACTCTTTCAAAAATGCGATGGACGCAAATGCGCGCCGTTATGAGGCAATTAAAAAACGCAATCAAGAAACGGCAAAAATCCGCAAACGCACGAAAAAACAAGGGGTTTAACGTATGATTTTTACCAAACGTTACCAAATTTCACCAAACGTTACCAGTGGTTACCACTCGTTACCACTCGTTACCAGTGGTTACCAAATTTTTAAGGTTTTGCAAAAATGCCGCGAAAAGCCAATAAAATCATTTTTATTAAAAAAATTGTTCACCAGTGGTTACCAGTGGTTACCACTCGTTACCAATGGTGACGAAAACGCAAAAAACAAAAGAAAAAGAACCAAAAAGAAAAATAAAAATATATTTTATGGGTTGTTGGTTAAAAGGGATTTGGTTTAAGGGGTAAAGGTTAGAGGTTTAAGGGTTTTGGATATGGTAAAAGGGTTGCTAGGGAAAAAGGAAAAGGTTGCACAACTTGTGGATAAATCCACTCGTTGTGTGGATAAATGCTTGCCCTATAAGCGTGCCTTTGCGGACAAGCCTAACGGCTTACCCTTGCAAAGACTACGCTATGCAAGCATTTTGGGGGTTTTGCGCTATGTAAGCGCAAAAAGAGGTGCGCAATCTAACGATTGCTTATTGCGCCTTTCGGCGCTAGCTAGGCAAGGAAAAGGAGCGCGTTTTTGGCTTTGTGCCTTATTTTCTGTCTATTTACTGGTTGAGAGTTTAGGGGGTTTTGTCTATGTTGAGAAAAATTAACACGATTGAGGACGTTAAAGTTGAGGTAATGCGCTATTTTGAAACGCTTGCGGCACTACCAGCGCCGCGCCGTCCTGACTACGCAAGAAACTATATGTGGCTGTTTATCGTTAGTGAGCGCACACCTGAGGAGGCGGAAAATCCGCGTTTTAGCCCTACAAACGTTGATATTGCTGATTGTTGGTATATGGACGCCAACTTTATGTGTAAGATCACTCGCTTTGAGTATGATTTGCTTTCGGCGCGTATGCGTGAGCGCCCTACACCGTGGAAAATTGTGTGCCGCAAGCTCGGATTTACGCGGCAAATGCTGGATATATACCAGCGCAAAGCCCTTGAAAAGCTGTTTATTGAAATGAAAAATGCTATATAATCAACAAGTTAAGCGGTTATTTTACACCCATTTTACAACATTTTACATAATTTGACACTTTTTCATTTTACATAATCGGGTGAATTAAAGTATAAAAGTAGTAGGCTAGGGTTACTAGCCGAAAGACGCAAGGATTTGAAACCCTTGCGTTTTTTGTTTGGCATAACTTAAAGGCAATACTTTAAGCATTAAGTGGACGGCGGCGCACTCAACCACACCGCCGTTCTTTCCAATGATGGAGGCGGCAAATGACGAAAGGAAAAGACAAACCGGCTGTTAAACCTAAAAAAAAGGTTGGCAGACCAAAAGCCAAATGGAAAACAAAGGCTTGCGCTGAGCGAATTTTTGAGGCTATGCGGAATGGCAAGAGCCTCCGTAATTATTGCTCGGAAAACGGCTTGCCGCTGACTAAAGTCTATGAGTGGTTGAATAGTGATGAATTTCGTGAGAACTACACGGACGCGCAAGCGGCGCGCGCGGATTATTTCTTTGATGAAATCTTGAACATTGCCGATGGTTGTCCGGCTGATAAAGAGGAAGTGGCAAGAGCAAAGTTAAGGATTGAAACACGGAAATTTGCTATGGCGCGTATGAGTCCTAAAAAGTATGGGGAAAAAGTTAATGTAGATTTGAGTGGCACAACTGAGGTAAAGCACGATGGAAAAATTGATATTGCTCCAACGGATAGCGCAATACAAGGAATTAATGCAATCCTTAGCGCGGTTATCCGATCAGGAAAGAGTGAACGCGTGGAGGACGCTGGCAAAAAATGATTTATTCTTTTTGCTGGTGTATGTGCTTGGAGTTAGTTTTGCCAACAATCAATGGGTGCTTGATAGGTGTAGGGAATTTCAAGAAAAGCCCTATGGTTATCTTGACTTGTGGGCGCGCGGACATTTCAAAAGCACAATTATAACATACGCGCACACGATATTTGAAATTATAAATGATCCCGAAATAACAATCGGGATTTTTTCACATAAATTGCCTATTGCAAGGGCGTTTGTGATACAGATTAAAAACACACTGGAAACCAACAGTTTGTTAAAAGCGTTGTTTCCTGACGTGTTATACGCTGATCCGAAAAAGGAAAGTCCGAAATGGACGGAGGACAAGATTTGTGTTAAGCGCAACTCAACGCGTAAGGAAATGACGGTTGAGGCTTGCGGTGTGGTTGAGGGGCAACCAACAGGTATGCACTATGACCGCTTAAAGTATGATGACCTTGTTACACTGGAAAGCGTTAATACGCCGGAGCAAATTTTGAAAACCACGGCGGCTTTTAGAATGAGCCTTAACTTAGGCTCGGCAACCGCCAAACGTATTATGATAGGCACATTTTACGCATATAATGATACGTATAATGAAATTATTAAAGAGGGTAGCGTTATACCGCGCATTTATCCGGCGATGACGGACGCAACGGATTTTAACACTAGCGTTTTCTTATCACCGGAGGATTTGAAAGCAAAGCGTATTGAAATGGGTGCGGCAACCTTTGGGACGCAAATGCTCTTAGATCCGTCTATTGCCAACAACCGGTATTTTATGCCGGAGTGGTTAAAATATTATGACGGCAACGGCTGGGAAACTATGAATCGTTACATTGTGGTTGATCCGGCAAGCTCCAAAGATAAAAAGAGCGATTATACGGTTATGATTGTTTTGGGGCTTGGTAAAGACGGCAACTACTATGTGATTGACGGCATACGCGATAGGCTTAACCTAACTGAGCGCACAAACTGGTTGTTTAGGTTGGTGCAAATGTATAAGCCAAACGCTGTATGGTATGAAAGCTATGGGCAACAGGCTGACCGTGAACATATTGAGGCTGAAATGGCAACGCGGCACTACCGGTTTGTAATTAACCGGCTTGGCGGCACGGTTGCTAAAAAGCAAAGAATTGAACGCTTGCAACCTCTTTTTGAACAAGGAAAAATCTTTTTTCCAACGCGGTTACCGATGATAACCGTGGACGGTGAAATAAAAGATTTTACCAAATGTTTCATTGATGACGAATATTTGAAATATCCGGCTGTTAATCACGATGATATGATTGACGCGCTGGCAAGGTTGTTTGATATAAACGGTATTTTTCCGAATGATAACGGCGCAACACCCTATCAAACGGTTATGTATAACAGGGGGTAAGTCGTGGCGATTATTAGGAAATATGAAAAAGGCGATGTTGAAAGCATTGCTTTTAACGATATTGGCAAGGCTGAATGGAAAATTGATCCTGATAAGTCGGGGTTAGAAAACGGTGAGGCTTATACCATTATCGTTGGCGAATATAAGTGTGTTATGGCGGTTGAGTATATTGATGGAAGTTATTTTATTTGGTTTACGCCGGATAAAAGAATTAGCCCTTTGTATTTGAAGTATGCCAAACAGCTTATTGATAAAGTGGCTGAACGTGGTTTGCCTATGTTCACGCTATCTAAAAAAGGCAAAATGCAAACCAAAATGCACAAGTTTTTTGGTTGCAAGCCTATTGGAACTGAAAAAGGCAAAACAATTTGGCTTTATGGAAAGGAATAAAACTATGGGAAAAGCGGCAAAAGCAGTAACAAAAGCGGTAACAAGCACGGTTAAAAGCGTGGCTAAAACCGCAACAAAAGCCTTTGTTCAACCTAGTATTGATGTTGTCAAGAGTGTTGCTAAAGGCGATATAAAGGGTGTAGCTGACGCGGCGGCTCGTGTAGCAAGCGCCGGAACAATTAGCTTAAAGGGTGATAGTGGTGTTTTGAATACGCACTTGTTGGACAAGGAAGTTAAACAACCATCTACACCGGTTGCACAAAATGATATTGAAACCGATGGTTTATTGCAATATGTGAGCGATTTACGCACTCGGAAATCAAGACGCAACCGCGCTAGCACAAATAATACTGATGGTAGCGCCTCTAACAATGTGAATAAATTGAGTGGCACAACCGCACTGGGAGTGTAAGACAATGGCGCTTTCAAGTATATTTAAGAAAATAAGATTGAACGGCAAACTTAGTAAAAGAGCCGCTCTTTTGGAAATGATAACCGGCAAAACCAACGCACAAAAAGAGGCTGACGCTAAGGCGGCGGCTGAGGCTGAACAAGCCGCAAAAGTATTGGCTAACGCTAGTGCTATCACCAGTAACGGACGCACAACACCGGTGGTTAATAATACAACCAGCACACCGGCAACTTCTGAAACCGTTGAGGACGGATTGCTTGAGTATGTTGGTGATGTTAGAGGGCGTGCAAGCCGCCGTAAACGCGGTGCGCCTATGGCAAATAATCAAGGGACGCTTGGACAGCCGACAATTTTAGGAGTATAACAATGTTTGAAATCAACAAAGAGCAAGCACAAGAATATATTAGGGATTTGGGCAAGCTGGAAAATAACCGCAAGCCGCTTGAGTCGGTTTGGCAAAAGATTATGGAAATGATAGATCCGGCAAATGCTTTTATCACTAAAAAATACGCGGCTAAAAGTGTGTGGAATGAAAAGATTTACTCTACTACCGCGCAAAGGGCTTTGCCAAAGTTTGTGGCGGCTTTGCAATCTACCGTTACACCGAATAACCAGCGCTGGCATAGATTTACTGCGCCGCTTAATCGGCTAAAGGATAATCAAAAAGTTACAAGCTGGCTGGAAAGATTGACGGACGCCGTTTTTGAAATGCGTTACCGTCCGAACGCCGGATTTAATAAGGCAATTATTAAGACTTGGCGTGGCTACGGCAAACTTGGGCTTGGCGTTATGTTTGTTGATGAAAACAGAGATGGTGACGGTGCAACCTATGAATCGGTAAATATCAAAGACTTTTACCCTGTTTTGTATAAGGACGGCACAATTAAAACCTGTTACCGCAAAACAATTAAAAGCGGTTGGGAGGTTTGCGAAATCTTAAAGGATAAAGGAATTGAGCCGGAAAGTGTTATGCCATCTGAGGTTTGGGACAAGATAAAAGCAAATAAATTTTGCGAATTAAGCCTGATCCACGTTGTTTGCAAATTAAGCAGAGATGAGGTTGAGAAGTCTAAGCTAGTGCTTAAAAATCCTGACGGCTCGCAAGTTGTTACCAAATATCGCTATAAATCTTATCTGATATTAAACGATATTAACAAACCGGCGGTTTTGGATAGCGGCAAATTTTTCACCTGTCCTTATATGTTTACGCGTTATCAAGAATTGGATTATGATATTTATTCTAACTCGCCGTCTTTAGAAGCTTTGCCTGATATAAAGATGTTGCAACGTATTAGAAAATCCACGATTGAGGCGGCGGAAAAACAGGTTGATCCTCCGTTGTTGGCACGTAATGACGCGGCTTTTGGTGGTTTAATGCCGGTTGCCGGTGCTATTATGGCTGGCACACTGGATAATGAGGGGCGCGAAATGTTAAAGCCGTTGCAAACCGGTGATAATACAAGGCTCGGCGTTGAAATGGAGGAGCTGATTAACAAAGGAATTGAGGATTTTTACCTTGTGCCTTTATATATGATGTATTATCAAGAGGGCAAGATGACCGCAACCGAAATTAACCAACGTGCCTTTGAGCGTGCAATGATTATGAGTATTAACGTTTTTCCGATTGAAAACGAATTGTTAGATCCGATGGTTGCGCGTGAGCTTGATATTATGAAACGGCAAGGAAAATTGCCGGATAAAATGCCTGAGGAATTGCGTGCGTTAATGGAATCGGACGAACCATACGCGGCAATCCAGTATGAGGGTGAACAACATAAAGCACAAGAGTTGATTAAGGCAAACGGTATTGCGACAACAATGCAAGCCGCTGTTGGATTATCCAACTTTGACCGACACATACCGCTGGCGTTTAAGGGTTATAAGTGTTTAACCACGATTGCAAGCGCTAACGGTATGCCGGCGGATCACTTGGTAGATGAAGATGACTACAACGATTTATCTAACAAACAATCTGAAACCGATAAAGCGGCGGCAATGGCGGCGGCAATAGATAGCTCGGCGGCTAACGTTGCCGGTGATGTAAGCGCTCGCTATGATAACCGGTTGGCTAGTGGAAACTATTAACGGAGGCTTATAATGAGCGATAAAGAGGCTGAGGCAAAAGCCAAAAAAAGATATGAAGATGTTAAACTTGCGGTTGAACAACTGAAAGAGGCTTATAGTGAGCTGGCTAAAAATGATGTTGTTATGCAAGATTTAAGAGAATTTTGCGCTTTATCCATACCAACGGATATGAGCGGAAAAACACCTAACCTTGACGCAAACAAGGTGCTGGTGGCTACTGGGCGCGCTACGGTGCTTGAAAGAGTTGACTACTTTATCAACACACCGTTAGAGCAAATTGTTAAACGATATTTAGGAGCTTAAATATGGCTGATACAGAAAATGAAGATGTAAATGGCGGTAACGAAACGCAAACACCGACTACACCGCCGGAAACACCACCAGCGGATAATACCACACCGCCGGAAACAACCGGTGGAAACGAAACGCAAGCCCCTAGTGATAAAGACACTGGGGGTTTAGTTTTTCCAAATGCTGATGACGCTGACGCGGTTTTGGCGTTTAGAAAATCTTGCGGCTATCCTGATGAGGCAAGCGGTTACGGTTTGCCTATGGATTCTGACGAACAAAAAAGTTTAATTAACTTTATTCATAAATGCCAACTTGATCCTATTGCGGCAAAAACAATAGTGAAAAATGTGGCTGAGGTAATGGCGGCTGATGAGGCGCAAGCCAAACAAACCTTTACTGAGGGCTACAATAAAGTTGTTGAGGGCTGGGGCGAAAACAAAAAGGAAAACGAAAGCCTGATGAATAAAGGGTTGTCCTTGATGAAATTAGACGAGGACAAATTAAGAGGAATCTCCGAGTCAATCGGAGTGGAGGCGGCACTCTCTATGATGATACTGTTGGGAAAAACACAGACCGACCATAGCGGCGTTACTGGTGGCAACAGTGATGATAGTGAGAGCCTTCTGGGGTATATCTCACGCAAACGCGGTTAGAGATATGCTTTATTTTAACAGGAGGCAATCAAGCCTCCATTTTTTAATAAGGAAATAATAAATGAGTAATGATACTTTACAGCAAGTAGCCTTGAGTTACAGCAAAACGCAACAAATGCTTATCAACTCTTTTATGAAAGAATTGAAGTTTTTGCAAACTGTTCCGTTTATGCAAGCAACTCACGGTTTATTTAACCAGTATGAAGAAGTTGCTGGCGTTAGCGGTGCTTCTTTCCGTGAATGGGACGCTCCAAATACTGAAATGGATATTCAAACCATTATGAAACAGGAAAAATTGGGCGTTCTTGCTGGCGAAATGAGCGTGTCTGAAGAACGCGCTTTGTTGATTGCCAACAATACAAAAGATAGTGGCAAAGCCGCTGAAATCTATTTTGCTAAGCGCACACCGGTTGTATTGAATGACGCCGGTAAAGCTACTGAGCGCCACTTTATTTATGAACACCTTTATAAAAAGGCGTATCAATACAATAAGATTTGTGACGCCTCTAAGCGCACAATCATCAACGCCGGTGGCACTGGCTCTACCAACTACTCTATTATGGCTATTCGCCAAAACAAAGAGGAAAACTGCGGACTTGTTAGCCCTGTTGGGGAAAACAACGATGAAGTTATGGTAATGGATTGGTTAAACGGCGGTGAACGTCACAAAATCGCAAGCGGCGCAAATGCTGGTAAAATCGGCTATGAGGCTACTTGGAAAGCCTTTTTGGGCTATCAAGTTGCACGTCCTGATTGCTTGGGTATGATTGTTAATATTGATCCGGCAAACTCGCACGATGTTACTGCGGCTATGATTGACGATTTGCTTGATAGAATTGAGGCTGATCCGTCTGATACAGTTTTGGTAATGAACAGAGGTATGAAAACTCACCTCGGACAGTTCAAATATGAAAAACTGCGCACTGTTTATGCTGATGATAAGATTAAAAATATTGTTCAAGAATGGAACGATATACCGCTTATCGGCACAAACACAATGTTACGCGGCACTGAATCTGCATTTACTATGCCGTTCTAACTATAAGAGCCGTCAATTAAGGCGGCTCTTTTACTATAACTTTCATTTTGTAAAGGAATAAAAATATGAAAATAGGTTTTTATGGTGAAAACTTTATTGATGAGGCAACCGCGGCTACTTCTGTTGCGGCTACTCGTGGTATTAAAGTTGGCGGCGCACTCGGACACGTTTACGCTTTGTGTGTTGCCGGTGAGGGTGGTTGTTCTATCGCTAGCGGTAAAACAGTTACTTTGACCGCAACCGAATGTGCAACCGTTGGCGGTGAATATTCGTCTTTAGGTTCGCACACTCGCACGTTGTCTGCGGCTACAACTTTCGCTGAGGGTGAAGTTATTGCTGAGTTCGGTTTTCCGTCTTATGTAAAAGACTTCGCTAAAATTGCTTTTTCTAGCAATGACAGCGGAATTAGCGGAAAGGTTAAAGTTATCCCTTATGTAGTGGGGTGAGCTATGACTAAATACGTTGCAATAAATGATACAGTCTATAATTTCAAGTTTTACCGCAAGGGGGCTGAAATTGAGGCTGGCAAGGAATTGGACGATAACGCCAACTTTGCACGTGCTGACGGCACTAAACCAGCTAAAACAGTTGAGAACGGCACACCAGCCGGAAACACAACAGTTGATAAAGCTGATGAGGTTGCAATCCGCACACGTGCAAAAGAGCTGAAAATTGCAAGCTGGCACAATAAGAAAATTGATACCTTATTGGCTGAGATTGCTGAGGCTGAGGCTAAACTTGCCGCTCCGGCTGTTGAAGAAACACCGGCTGATGGTGAGGAAGTTGTGCCTGAGGCTGAGGGCGATAAGTCCGAATAAACTTAGAGGGGGTGAAAGCCCCCTCTTTTCTTTGATGATTAGAGGAATTTTATAATGAGTGCGACATTTACAATAGAATTAGACGTTATCAATGCGGCAATCCGCGCGTTGGGCGGCAAACATAATATATCGGCAACAGATAGCACAAATGCCGCTGAGGAAATGAAAGCGGCTTATCGGTTGGTGCGTGATAATTTGATACGCGCCTATAATTGGAATTGTTGCATAAAAAGAGATACGGCGGCTTTTGTTGAAGAAACAAACAGTATGCTTTATCGGGACTACAAATATGTATATCAAACCCCTAGTGATTGCTTGGGAATTATCACCGTCAATGATAGATTTACCGGCTATTCGGGAACGGAATTAACCGAAAGATACGCGCCTTTTTATAAAATCCGCGGCGATAAAATTTATACACGCTATCAACCGCCGCTGATCTTGGAATATAAATACCGTAATGAAGATGTAACAAGCTATGACGCTTGCTTTTGTAAAGTGTTGGCACTGGATTTGGCGATTGAGTGTTGCGAAAGAATTAAACAAAGCACAAACGCTTTGGAAGAATTGCGCCGCTTACGGCAAGACGCTTTAGATGACGCTTTAAGATGTAATGCACTTGAGATACCTTTGCGTCCGAAACCAACAGGCAACTGGCTTAGAGGGCGCGTTGTTGACGAATGGGGAGTTGAGTAAATGGTGCAAAAAAGAGTTTTACGCGCTTTCAATGCCGGTGAGGTTAGCCCTGATTTGTATGGGCGTGATGATGTGGTAAAGGTTAATAGCGGTTGTAGGGTTTGTGATAATATGCTTTTGACGATTCAAGGCGCGGCGTATTATCGCGGCGGTATGAATTATGCGGCACAAACCAAAAACAACTCAAAAGCCTTGTTAATGCGCTTTGCTTATAATGATAATGATGTTTATGTGCTGGAGTTTGGTAACCGTTATGTGCGTTTTTATCGGGACGGCGTGCAACTCAAAGACGGCAACCATCAACCTTTGGAATTGGTAACACCATACATTTTGGCTGATTTGTTTGACGCTGACGGCACACCGGCACTGAAAAGCGCACAATCCGGTGATGTGGTGTATTTGTTTCAAACCCAAAAAAAATATCCGGTGCAACGGCTGGAGCGTAACGCCAACGGCTCTTTTTCGTGGAGTGAGGTAAATTATGCTGAGGACGGCGGCTTTGAGGATTTGAACACCGAAAGTGAGGATAGAGTTTATGCAAGCGCACAAACCGGTGATGATGTAGTTATAACCGCCAACAAAGCAATCTTTAAGAGTGGGCATATTGGCGGATTGTTTTATATTGAGCCTATCAATTTTAATGAAATTTACAGTTGGGCTGAGGGTAAGAGTGTTACCCAAAACCAGCGTGTTGTGGTAAATTACAAAACTTATAAAGCCGCGGCGGCTGGAACTACCGGCGATACCGCGCCAAAACACACTGAGGGAACAGCAACGGACGGCAAACTTAACTGGATTTATGAGGATTGCGGCTACGGTATAGGAAAAATAAAATCTATTTCACAAGACGGAATGAGCGCGGTTGTTAAGGTGTTGTTACCTATACCGTTTGCGGCTGTTGGTAGCACACGTGCTACGTGGAAGTGGAAATTTGGTAGTTGGTGTGAGGAATACGGCTACCCAACTTGCGGCTGTTTTCACCGTGAGCGCCTTTGCGTGGCACGTGATAACCGTATTTGGTTTAGCTGGACTGATGACTTTGAGAAGTTTGCGGAAAAGGATTTTGGCGCAATAGCCTATGAAACCGGCTTTAGCTTTAATGTTTCAAGCGGTGTAACGGTTGGCTCTATTAAATGGCTGGAAAGCGCAAAAGATTTGATTTGCGGCACTGATGTTAATATTGTGGCAATCGGTGAAAGCAATACCAGCGATTTGTTTTATGTTAGCAACTGCCGCTCGTTTGAACAAACACACGATGGTTGCCGTATGATCCAACCGGTGCGGATTGGGCAAAGATTTGTGTTTGTGGATATTACCGGCACGGACACAAGCACACTTTCATACAATGCAAACAATTATCAATATGATAGCGACACTATCCAAACCTATGCAAAACATATTTGCGTTGAGGGTATTGTGGATATGGTGCGGATTAAAGAGCCGTTTGATGTGATTTATTGCCTGAAAAGCAACGGCGCGCTTTCGTGCTGTTTGTATAATCCGGCGCAAGAGGGTTTGGCTTGGTATAGATTGAAAACGGACGGTGAAATTGTAAGTATTGCCGCTGATAGCGCTAACCTCGCCTTATGCGTTAAGCGTAAGCGTGTTGTGAGTGGTAGCACGGTTTATAATTATGGTATTGAGTTTTTGCAAAATCCGTTTCAAGGTTTTTTCTCAAAAACAATAGCCGACTTTGCAACCGCTAAAGAATATAAACAATACTGCATTGATAGCTTGCTGGAGGCGCAAAAAGAGGCTTGTTATTTGGACGCAAGCAATGTTTATACCAGCAACACGGCGTTTACGGTTATCAATCAAGGATTGGATCATTTAGCCGGTCGGACGGTTAGCATTGTTTCTGAGGGCGGTATTGAGCCGGAGCAAGAAGTAACGCTTGTTAATGGTGCGTGGACGGTAACACTGCAACACGAAAGCAAAATTGCCGTTGTTGGCTTGCCTTATACCGGCGTTGTTATTCCAACCTCTATGGAGGGGGACGGCGAAACAAGCGCAAGAGCGCGCAAAAAGCGCATAAATCAAATTGGCTTTAGGGTTTATAACTCTATGGGCGGTAAATATGGTGATACGATGGATAGCTTAAAAGACGCTTTGACGCGTTCGGGCGGTGATGATTTGGACAATCCGATACCGTTATTTAGCGGCGATATTGAGCTTTCACCGTTTAATGGTGATTATGAGGAGGCGGAGCAACTTATATTTGTTCAACCTTACCCGTTGCCTTTCATTTTACAGGCAATCGTTTTTGAATTTGAAATATATTAAAGGAGGTCTGATATGAGTGTGTTGTTAGCGGCGGCGGCAAGTTTTGGATTAAACTTTGCAAACAGTTTAGTCCAAACTAACAAAGAGATTAAGCAATACAAACAACAAGCCGCTCTTAAAAACCTTGAGGGCGATATATACGAAAGCAACGCGGCGGCACAAGCTAACGCGGACTCTTATAATGAGGATATGGATAGAAAAGCGCGTGATTTGGAGCTTTCACGGTTGCGCGCAACTACGGCACAAAGCGGTGTTAGCGGCGGCACTCTGATTGATGTGCAAATGCGCTCGGAGCAAGAGGCGGAAATGGATAACCTTATGCAACGGTATAATAACCATACAGCCTATACAGCAACGATGTATGAGGCACAAAAATCAAGAACAGAGGCAAGCCAACTTTTAGCAAATGCCAAAAGTGCTAAAAAAAATCGGTGGTTAAATGCGATTATCGGCGGCGCCGGTGGGGCATTAAATACAGCGGCGGCTGGCGGAATGTTTAACGAATAGGAGTAACAGGCAATGGCTTTAGAAAATACATATACACGGCAAGTTAGGGTAAACCCAACCGCCAAAAATCCAAACCAACATTATGTTGAACAATATGACGCAACTGCTGATTTGATGAATAATTTAACCAAATTTGGCGATCAAGCGTTGGAAGTATATGCAAAGGCTGACTATGAGGCGGCTAAGCGCGATATGAAAGAGGATTATACTAACCGTGCTTTGGAGCAAAAATACGCTCTCAATGAGGCTAACGCTATTGCTGAGCCTCGTATGCGTGAGGCGGCTTATGAAAAAGCAATGGATAAAATCAATAAAAAGTATGGGCAAAATATTGATAGCCGTTTTGCACGTGAATATCAATCTATGACGGCGCTTGATGATAAAGAGGCTTTGTTAAACCTGAGATTTAAGCAAACTCAAGATTTGCAACGTGAAAACAGATTGCGCGCCGCTCGTGAACGCGATAAGGCGGCGGAGCTGGCGGCAAGCGCCAACCCAGCTTATGCGGCTGAAATTGATAACCGCGTTGTTTCTGATTTGAACGGTATGCTGAAAGACGGCTCTATAAGTCAATACGAATACAACGTTGCTTTAGAGGACTACAATAAAAAAAGAACTGCGGCAAGCATTAACAATTTTTTGGATAGCTCGCCGGAGGATTGGAGCGATGAAGAGGTGAACGCCGCGCTGGACGCTATTACGGCAAATGTGCCTGATGAAAAGGAACGCAAGCAATTAAAAGAGTTTGCAACCGCTAAAATACAGGGCTTGAAAAAGCAAAAAGAGTATTTGGACACCTTTAACCAGTTGCATAGTGAATACGATTTATTAAATCAAAGTGCTACAAATAACCTGAGTATTGCGGAAATTAACCGCCGTATGCCTAAAGGTGCAAGCAAAGAGTATAAAAGCCTGATTAAGTCGTTGAACGGTTACGGCAAACTCTTACAGCCTGACGAAAGCGAAAAGGTTATGATTAAAGAAAATCTTTATGATGAAATAGCACAAATAACCAGCAATACTGAGGCTACACCGCAAGACTACGCTAAACTGCAAAACAAGGTTTATAGCGCTTTAGCGGTTAAGGCTATGAGCGTTGCGGAGGGTAAAAAGGTTTTGGATCAGATTATTATGCCGTTAAACGATACGTGGGGGCGGCAAATTGATAAACTTTCAACTGATAACTTTGGCTGGTTTACCGGTGATTTAGGTATGAGTGAGGTTAAAGACTATTTGGAAAAGAACGGCTGGCTGAAAAACACCAAACAAATTGCTAAGCGCACGAAAAAAGGCAAAAGCCTTTCGGCTGATTTGAAAAAAGACGCTACTAACAACGCGCGTATTAGCATTAAGGCTTACCAGCTTTACAATAACAATCTGTTAAGAGCGGCGCAAGCCAACGGACTTAACAGCGTTGCTGATGTGGTTGCGCTTGAGGACGGCGCACAAAAACGCGCGCTTTTCAAAAATGCACAAGATACCACCATACGGCAAATGGCAAATGATAGATTTGGCTTTTTATCCGGTATGCCGGAGGAGCAACAACCAAACAAGGTGCTTGATGGTGGCACTTTGGTTGGCAATACCAACAATATCAATAATGCGCGGCTCGGCACGCCGGTTAGTGATACACGCTACAAAGGCACGGCGTATGACGCGGCAAGCGGTAAATACGGCTTGGTGCGTGCTGACGGCACGATTGAAGAAGTGAGTTATGAAAAATACAAACAATTTGGAGGGCAAAAATAATGGCTTGGGAAATTGAAAACACGGTTGCAACGGATAATAACGCTAACCAGCCGCAATGGGAAATTGAACAAACACAACCCCTAACACAATCCGTTATGGACGCCGAAAGCCAAAAAATGTATAATGTGCCGCTCGGTATGGACGCAACGGACGCTAAATTTGCGATTGATACGCAACACGGCGGCAAAGATAAAGGTTCGTTTTGGGGTAAGGTTTGGACTGGTGTAGATATTGTTGGATCATCTATTGAGGAAGTTTTTCAAGACTTTGACCGCGCGGTTGTTGAACACGCTGGGCAATTAGTGGATTCACTTGTGTTGGATAAAGGCTTGCGCTATCAAAAACGTATGAAACTGGTTGAGGATTGGGAAAACGGCGATTGGAGCTACTTTGGCGATAAGGAATTGAGCGATGAAGAAAAGCAAGGAATTATCCGCCGTCAAAAGGAAAAAATAGCCTATATCCAAAACTTGCGTGAGCGCACACAAAAGTTTTTCAATAAAGGCGCACAAATTATGCGCCCTGATGAAAAGCTGGATAATGCTGATAAGTTTTTTATTGCCGCAAGTAGCGGTATTGTTAGCACGGCTGAGGCGGCGGCGGTTGCGATTGCTACAAAAAACCCAACAGTTGCGGCGGCTACGATTGGCGCAACATACGCGGCACTCAAAGACACTGAATATTTTGATAAGGCTATTGCCGCCGGTGAAAGTGCAAATGACGCAAGCACGGACGCTACGGTTGCCGGTGCGATTGAGGGGAGCTTGGAATTTGTAGGTGATAGGCTCTTGCTTGGCGTGGCAAAGATTAAACCTATTCAACAACTCGGCAATAAAGTTATTCAATCCTCTATTGCAAAAACCATACAAAGCAAAGTCGGACGCTCGGCTATTGGCAAAATTGCCTCCCGACACCCTCAAAGCCTATGGGGTGCGGCGGCTAAAGGCGCTGTTACTGAGGGCGGTGAGGAATTTTTGCAAGAGGGTGCTGGTATGTTGTGGGAAAACTACAATGATGTGTCCAGTTACAGTTTTGATGAAGTTTTAAGCCAAAGTTTGTTTGCTTTTGCCGCCGGATCTGTTTCCGGTGCTGGTGCTGGTGGAATAGGCACAAGCATTTATAACCAAAAGATTACGCAAGATAACGGTGCTATCAAAAATATCATTAAGGAAAATACGCCGGAATTGACCGATGAAGAAGTGCAAATTGTGGCTGATAACGTGCAAGAGGCTTTATTGCAACAAGGCGCGGCGTATGATGAAGAAATTGCAAAGTTGTTACGCAAGGAATCTGAGATTGATGTTATGCCGGACGGTTTAACCGCTGAAAGCCTGAGCGCTGATACACGTGCTATGCTTAAAGAAAAATACGGTATGAGCGATGAGGATATTGATAAAACCATTGATATTGCCACAAACTATATTGACGCACGTAATGGCTTTAATGAAACCTATAATGAATATTTTGATAAGATGGATACCGCCGGTTATGATCGGGGCGTGGCTGATAATGCCGCTCGTGTTTTGGCGGCTCGTGCGGTTGCGATTGCAAGGGCTGAGGGCGTTAGCACGGAGGAAGTGCGTAAGCGCTGGAACTTAAACCTGACACGGCAAAACTATGAGGACTTTAAGAATGGCGTGCCGGTAACGGATAACTACGCAAAGCGCCAACAGCAAATTGATGATATTATGAACGTTGTGCCGGAAAACTGGACGGAGGCACAAAAGAAAGCGTTACGCAAAGGTTTGGCGGCTCGTGCGCGTTATGGTGATTTGGAGGCGGCAAATTTCAACGCTGAAACGGCAAAGCAATGGTTTGAAAGCAAAGGTGCTGAGGAATCTGTTAAGGCTATCAATAAACGCGTGCAAACAATTATGGGCGTTTTGAACTACAAAGAAGAAGTAGAAAACGTTAGGAAGTCTAAAAAAATCAATCCGCAAAATGTTAATCCGTTTGAGGCTTTGGTTGACGATAAGCTATACAATAAAGTTGCTAAGATTGAAAAGGAAAACAGAGGCGATAGCCTGATTACGTTTATTATCAAACGCGGCGGCTTAAAAGATGTTGGCGGTGAGCTGAAAAATATGGACGCACAAAAGCAACGTATTGGGCTTATCAACAATAAAAGCGGTAACAGTTTTGATGATATGGCTTTGGCGGCTTGGGAACACGGCTATTTTTCCAGCAAGTCTGAACGTCCGACAATACAGGATTTGTTAGACGCAATAGACGCTGAATTGTTTGGTAAAAAGCGCTATCAATATCAAGAGGGCAATACGGAATCGGTTATTGATTATGTTAATAGCTTGGCTGAACAAATGGATATGCTCGGTATTGATTATAGAGGTATGACCGCTGAGGAGGCTGAGGCGGCTTATTATAAAGCGGCTGAGGAATATAGCAAAAACGCTAAGCAATATGAGCCGGAAACAACCGGTGAAACCTTTGATGATGATTTTACGCTGTTTCAATTTGCCGGTGAGAACGCGCGCACGGCTGATATGACAAGCCTTGAACAAGCAAAAGATATGGACAAGGTAGGTTATGACGCTGAGCTTATTAGAGAGCAAACCGGCTGGTTTAAGGGTGCTGATTCAAAATGGCGTTTTGAAATATCTGACAAGGACGCAAAGGTAAATCGTGATGTGTTGGAAAATATCAACTCGCTTGATGATTTGCGCGCCCAACGTGAACAGCTTATGAGTGATATTAAGGCTTTTGCAAAGGAAAGAGAAACAAATGCTGACGCTTACCCTGACGGCTACCTTGATGATCTTATTTCTAAGCGCTATGATAAAATAGAAAAAATTGACTATGATATAAGCCACGGCTATGTATCTGAGCCAAAAACTACGCTTGGTGAATTGTTACAACACGATAAGCTCTACGCGGCTTATCCGTCCTTAAAATATATGACGGTTGTGGTGCGGACTTCTAAAGATTTGAGTAGCGGCGGTTATTCTCGGAGCGAAAATACAATTTATTTGGATTGGCGCTTGTCTGATAATGAAATAAAATCAACCTTAATGCACGAAATACAGCACGCTATTCAAGATAAAGAAAACTTTAGCCGTGGCGGCAATATGGAGATGGCTAACGCTTACAGGAAAATCATTAAAACCAAAGAGGCAAAAGATTTTCATAAGGCGTTGGAAAGAAAAATAACTGAGGCTATGGCTGAACAGTTGCAAGCGGATAATCTCACAAAAGAAACCGCCAAAGAGGTTGCTGACGCCTATGGCAAATATCTTAACGCTATATTTGATGACAGTTTGGAAAATGAGGAAATAACCAAAATTGAACAAGGCTACTATCAACTTTTGGATAAACTCGGTATTGATTCTGAGCGCGTAGAAAATGCTTATAAGGCTATTCAAGGGCGCGATTTATGGCAAGAGGCGGTTGATGAAACTAAATCTAAACTTTCTGACGCTGACGCTTACGAAATTTACAAAGCCTTTGCCGGTGAGGTTGAGGCGCGTAATACGCAAGCGCGTATGGATATGAGCGATGAAGAACGTGCCGCAACCAGCCCTGAAAGCACGCAAGATGTTAAAAATGCTGACGCTTTGGTTGTTTTCCCTGATGGTAGTGAGGCGGCTTATATCCCTGAAAATGTGCGTGTTAAAAACGGTATTGTTGACCTGTCAACTGCTTTTGAGAAAACACCAACTCAAAAAGAGGTTGAGGCTTTTATCAATAATGCTATTGCCGCGGCAACAAAATTTAAGACACTTTCGCCTGACTTTTTCCTTGATATGCCGACACGGAAAAAGGCGATAAATAAACTTTCAAATAACGCAAACTACAAGAGGTTGAATAAAGAGGAGCGCGAAAGATACAGAAAATATATTGTTGCGCTGGAAAAAATTGCGGAAAACACAAGCCAACTGCCGCCGCCGGAGGGTGTTAAGAATACCAAAACCGGTAAAAAACCTATGGTTGAAAGATATTACTATTTTGGCGCAAGGGTTAGATTTGGCAATAAGGTGTTTGATTTGGTATTTGATACTGAGAAAAATAAAACGGATAGCGCTACAAAACCGCAAACCGTTCACTTGTATAGCCTAAATGAAAAAGGCAACCTTACCGAGCAAGGAGCTAATACACTTGCCTCAAAGGGTAGTTTGGTTGCCTTTAATAATAATGTATCACAAAATGCGGAAAATGTCAAGGGAAATAAAACCTTGTTACAGTCTGCTTTTGCTGGTAGTCGTGTTGATTATGACGCGCCTAGCTTGGAGGCTATCGGCTCTGGTGAGGGCGCACAAGCACACGGCTGGGGGCTTTATTATGCACTAAATAAAGATGTTGCTGATAGGTATAGGGACACCTTTACCAAAAAGCAATATTCTTATGTATTTAGTGATAAATCCGGTAAGTTGAGCGCTGAACTTTCGGCTTTACTATCCGAACAAATACACGGCGCGGTGCTGTTTAATGTTACGGAAAACGGCAATTTTTCTGAATTAAGAAACGACTTAAAGAACACTATTGAGTATTTGGAAAAGCCAAATGCGATTAGCGCGCCTATTATTGATGACGGCAAAAAGATTATTGCAACAATAAATAATAATCCGAAAATATCCGTTTCAAAAATAGCTGAATTAGGCAAAACCTTAGATCAACCGTATAGATGGAAAAGCGTAATTGACGCGGCACGAAAAGCGGCAAAAGCTGAAAACAGAACTGTTAAAGCAAGTGACGTATTGGCAATGGTTGAACAACATATTGCGCCGTTCATAAGTGAAAATCTTGCGAATCAAGCGCTTGCTAAAGAATTAAAGCAAGTTGACGCTAACAGCTTGACAGTAGAACGCTCTAAAGGACAAGTCCACGAGGTAGATATACCGGAAAGTCCATACCTGATTGATGAACAAAAACCGCTTAGCGAACAATCTGAGTTTGTAAAAAAACAGCTTGAAAAAATCAACAGTGAGGGTGCGGCTAAAGGCTTTCTTGATTCTTTGCGGACATATAACAAAGATGATGAAATTGATGGCAGAGATATTTACCAAAAAATTGCAAAGTATATGAATGAGTTTATACTTGATGAAGATGGCAATGTTTCTGAATATAACGATCCTTTCAAGCAAGCCTCTCAACTCTTAGCTAAGAATGGCATTAAGGGTATAACCTATGATGGGCGGCGTGATGGGCGTTGTTTTGTTATCTTTGATGATAAAGACGTTAAGGTTATCCAAAAGTTTTATCAAGAAACGCTTGGTGATAATGTGCCGCCTCGTGGGGCGTTTGTTGAACGCGGCGATCAAAACATTATCTATGCTTTTGAAAATGCTGACGCGTCAACAGTTATTCACGAACTCGGACACTTCTTTTTACACGATATGCAAAAATTCTCGGATAATGCCAAAACTGCTGAACAATTAGCGGCTATTTATAAATATCTTGGCTCTGAGGACGGAAACTTAACGCGTGAACAAGAGGAAAAGTTTGCTGATACGTATGAGGTATATTTGCTGGACGGACGCGCGCCTAACCAAATTTTACGTGGCGTTTTTGCTCGTTTCAAAAAATGGATTAGTAGCCTTTGGTATGAGGTTAAGCGCCTTAAAGGTATTAACATTACGGACGAAGTGCGCGCAACGTTTGATGAAATGATGGGTGGTAAAGGGCTTGACTTTGCTATGCAAGCAAGCACGCTTAAAATGGGGCAAATG
>Ga0310696_10001036_pt1 | contig 40960 bp, 64 predicted proteins | sample AusTroGonzalo_MG_4_FD_203885 | JGI IMG/M metagenome (GOLD analysis project Ga0310696, IMG submission 203885) | Bovine rumen microbial communities from tropical cattle in Woodstock, Queensland, Australia - Gonzalo_02 (v2) (version 2) | ecosystem: Host-associated > Mammals > Digestive system >... | reverse complement strand
AAAAAAGTTATCTGTGAATTGACAGAAGAACCAAAGAAAGACAATGAATGGATAGCCACAATTCGTAAAAATGGCGAACATATTAGTAGACACATGAAAGAGGTGGAGAAATGACAAACGCAGAGAAGTTTAAAGAAGTGTTTGGGTTTGAAATTAATGAAGAAGTGTGTTGTACCAATGCAAAACATTGTTCGGAGTGTTTTTTGGACAGTTGGAGACATAAAGAAAAAGCTATTGGTTGTTCTGAGAGTTTTTGGCAATCCGAATACAAAGAACCAAATAGTAAAGTAGAATTTGATGTGGCTTTTTGGAGACGTCAGTGCATGGAGTCATGGAATAGAGTAGCCGAGTTAGACAAGATTATTGATGATAACAACACCGAGTGGAAAGAAGCCATTGAAAATATTAAGGCGGAGATTGAAAAGGAAAAAGCCGACGCAAAGAACAACAGTACAGCATATTACATCTATATCGAAGGTTTGATGGATGCCCATGAAACAGATGAACAAATCATCGACAAACACACAAAGGAGTTGTTATGAATTGCGTAACCGAAAAATGTATTCATTGTAAGTTCAAAGATGTAGGTGATAAGACAACAAAGTATTTCAAATCAATGTTAGTTCCGTATTGCGATATAGGCGGTCATGTGACATATCCGTTTATTGACAACGGAGAACCGCTTAATTGCAAGCAATACAAAAAACAAGCAGACGAAAAGGGGGTTGGTGTAAATGAGTGAAGAATGGTTGGATGGCGGTGATTGTACCAAATGCAGAAAACAAAAGTATTGTTCAAATGAATGTACGGCACATAAAAACATGACAGCCGAGGAAAGAGCAGAATTTGTGACCGCACTTATGATTAAGTCGGGTATTCCGTCAGAAATGGTTGAGTACGCTAACAAGTGGATGAAGGAGATGATGTAATGTACGCAGATTGGAGAGCAATACAAAATTTAATTAACAGTTCTTATCTTACACCGCCTAAAACGTATGGGATTGCAATAGTTAACATGAAACATAAACGCCGTGGCGGTTGGAAAAGGAGATGATGTAAATGAAAGAAATTGTCACATACTTAGGCACATACATAGGTTTAGCACTTGCAACAACACTGCTTGGCTTTTTTATATACATTATTCCAACAATCAGTGGTGAAGAAAACTTAAAATTAACCTTGTTTATCATTATCGGCGCATTGCTTGGAGTATTAACTTATTTCGTTGTACCTTTGCTTTAGAAGGGAGGTACTATAAATGGATTTTACCATAGCTGAAAAAATAGCAATTTCTTTATTTGAAGTGCTGAGTGTGATTTGTCTTGTACAAAAAATGAAAAATCATTTTAGAGACGAAGGCAGAGAATATTTAAAAACAGCAGAGTGCTCGATATCAAGCATTATGATTTCACTCGCCATCTCGGTTGTCATCGCAATTTGGATATGGTGTTAGAAGGGAGACAAAGTAAATGGACGAAAAACAATTTAGCGTGATCGTTTTGACACTAAAAAGTGTTTATTCATATTCCGGATTCTTGGAAACGCCACAAGCAATCAAGATATGGTACGAGACACTTAAAGATATAAACTACGAGGTTATGAACAAGGTTGTAGCTGCTTACATCGCTTCGGAAAGCAAAACGCCCACGCCCGCAGATTTAAGAAAAAAGGCTATGGAGATTTTGACTGCCGATGATATGTCAGAAATGGAAGCTTGGGCGATAGTCAGCAAAGCTTTAAGGGATTCAACGTACCACGCAAAAGAACGTTTCGATGAATTTCCTGAGAAGATAAAAAAAGCAGTCGGTTCAGCAGAAGTTTTGAGAGCTTGGGGACAAGATGACAACTACTGCGAAAACGTGGCACAGTCGCACTTCATAAAGGTTTATCGGACGGTCACGGAAAGAGAAAAGACACAGATGATGATTCCTGAGAACGTAAGGAAGGCAATAACAAGCGCACTTAATCCAAACTTAGCACTTGAGACAAAGGACTAAGACTCTCTATTTTGACGTATACGAGTTTCCAAAAGTGATAACGTATATTTTACCCTAAAAGATAACAGACAGGGCAAGACGAGGCGCACAGAGAGTCAGACGAGGGTGTTAAGACAACAGAAGGGAGAAAAATTATGGGCAAAAAAGAAAAAATCAGAAACACAGTGCTTGAAATCTTAGAAAAAGACGAAAAAGCACGAAACAGCGACCGCTATTTGTATGTTGCGGTCGTAAAAGAACTTAATCCGCAGTTATTAAATATGCCTTTTAAAGATGCCATGATGAATGACATTCCTTGCATGGAGACAGTCAGACGTTCAAGGCAGTTGATTCAACATGAATTTCCTTCATTGAGAGGTTGCGACAACGTTCAGGCACAAAGAGAACTTGAGGAAAAAGCATGGAAGAAAAGAGCTATTAATTGGGGAATTAAACTCGAAAACTATGTGTACAAGAAAAGCGGAGTGAAAGTAGGTGAGTAACGGCATGAAGCACACAATTGACGAGTTGCGACAGTGGCAATCGTTACCGCTTTCAATCAAAGAGCGAATGTCAATGCAAAGAATAAGGGATTGGGTGCATGAGTACGGAGAAGAAGGGGTATACATTTCGTATTCTGGTGGAAAAGATAGCACAGTTTTAAGTCACTTAGTTGACAGGACGTTTCCGGGAAACAAAATTCCGAGATTATTTGTTGACACGGGACTTGAATATCCTGAGATTCGACAGTTCGCACGGCAAGATCCTAGATGCGTATTTATAAAACCCAAGATGAACTTCAGACAAGTTATTGAAAAACACGGCTATCCGTTAATCAGTAAAGAGGTATCAGAAGCAATCGAGGGTGCACAAAAATACTTGCAAAAGCTAATCGATGAAAGCAAAATCTTGACAGACAGACAGACAGAGTTGCCGTATAAGTATTTCTTCGACAAGCTCAACGGCACAGGCGTTTACGCCAAGTCGGGGGGGCGGCTCAACGAAGAAGAACTTGCAACCTTGCTAAGCCAAAGAATGAAGGAACGCAAGGGCGGTTCGAACCAAAGATTAGCACAGATGTTAGGTTGGCTTACGGACAACGGAGAAATAAAGGCGAATATCCCTAGCGAAGACAAGAGTGCTTACTCTCAGGAACGCTATAAGTTTTTCCTAAGAGCGCCTTTTAAGGTTTCAAACAAATGTTGCAACGAAATGAAAAAGAAACCGGCACACGAATACAGTCGAAAAACAGGGCGTGTTGCTATGACGGGCGAAATGGCAGATGAAAGTCGATTAAGAACCCAAAAGTGGCTTCAAAACGGTTGCAACGGCTTTGACTTAAAATATCCCAAGTCAACGCCAATGGCATTTTGGACCAACCAAGACGTTTTGAAGTACATCAAAGAAAATCAAGTTCAGATTTGCTCTGTCTACGGAGAAATAGCAGTTGACTATGACAAGGACGAACAATGCGAAGGTCAAATGTGCTTCGGAGAGCAGAGCTTGAAGACAACGGGGTGCAAAAGAACAGGTTGCATGTTTTGTGGCTTCGGTTGCCACTTGGAGAAAGAGGGCGAAGGAAGATTTGAACTTTTGAAGAAGACGCACCCTCAAGTCTATGACTACATTATGCGACCGAAGGAAAAAGGTGGATTGAACTATAAAGAGGTCATCGATTGGATTAACCAAAACGGTGATATGAATATCAGATATTGACAGAAACGAGGTAAAAACATGACACACACATTTACAATTTCCGAGAAAAGAGCAAATGAAATTCTCGAAGGGCGAAACGCCACAATAGCAAATGGACATTACGGATTCCAGAAGGGTGATAGATTAAAGTTTGAAATTTTATTAGGGCGTGAGACGTTCGAGCACCCACTTGACGGAAAAGAGTTTGAAATCACATTCGTTTTGATAGACGAAGGACTTGAAAAAGGCTATGTCGTACTTTGCTTCAAAGAGGTTAAGGAAGATGCCACAGAACACGTTTATGCATGGGCGTTAAAGGACGCAAACGGAGCTTATATCAATAGCGTAACTGTGGATTCGGACTTTTCTAAGGCGTTATTGTTTAGGGGCGAGAAAGAAGCTCTTGAGTGGCTTAAGGCATGGAGAAAAAAGAGCAAGAAAGATTATACGCCCGTCAAGGTTTTGTTGAACGAGGTAAAAGAATGAAAAAGAGAGTAAACAAGTTTATTTGCGAGATAAAGAACCTTCCGAGGTACATACCCGATAAATACGTTGTGGCGAGAATCGTCAATGCCGAGTTGTGGTATTGGGGAAGCTATGACGATAAAGTTAAAGCCGACCGTGCAGCACGAGAACTTGAAAACGGTGTAGTAGTCACAAAAGTTGAGGAAACAGAAGATGAAGATTAAACACAAATTGCCAAGTAGTAAGTCCGTATTGATCGCCACGCCAAATCAAGGCGAAATGAAGACCGAAACCACGACAAGTATTTGGGGATTGATTAAACCTATTAGAACCGAAGGGGCGTTCACACAAAACACGCTTTTATACGCTTCGAGAAATTCACTTTGCAGAAGGGCGGTTGAAGAAGGATTCACGCACATTCTTTTTATTGATTCAGACATGGTATTTCCGGCCGATGCGCTTGTAAAATTATTAGCACTTGAAGCAGATGTTGCGACCGCAATTTATTATTCAAGATATGCGCCTTATAATCCGCAAATCTATACGCACATTACACCGAGAATAAAAGGTTGTGAAAGTGGGATAGTTGCAGTCGATGAAAGAGTGGACGAGAAACAACCGTTTACGACAGTCGGTTGCGGTATGGGATTTTGCTTGATTGATTGCAAGGTTATCAAGTGGCTTTACTCTCAGGACAAAGAACCATTCGACCTAATAGACGGTCTAGGAGAGGATTTAAGCTTCTGTTACAAGATTCGTGACAAATTCACCGTACAAGTCGAACCAAGCATTGAAATGGGGCATATAGGGCGTTATACTTTCACCAAGAAAGACTATTTGAGGTTAAAAGAAAATGGCATACATGGATAAAGCTAAGACGGTTGAGTGGACTACACCGAAGGCGATTTTTGATGAACTGAACAAAGAATTTAACTTTGATTTGGACGTAGCTTCAACACACGACAATGCATTGTGTGAAAAGCACTTCACGGAAACCGAAAACGGTCTTTTGCAATCGTGGGGGGGGGTGTAACGTCTTTTGTAACCCACCTTACAGCAATTTGGCAGACTGGATTAAAAAAGCTTATGAGGAACGCAATCAAGCGAACTGTATAGTGCTTCTAATACCTTCAAGAACCGACACGAAAGCTTTTCATGAATATATTTACCATAAAGCCGAAATACGCTTCTTAAAAGGGCGTTTACGCTTCGGGGACGGCACAAAGCCTGCTCCCTTCCCCTCAATGGTTGTCATATACAGAAAAAACCGCCTACCGTAATTCGGTAAGCGGTCTTTTTTATCATCAACCAATTCACACAAAATCCTCAAGGGATTTGATAAACCATAGCACCTAATCAATCACTTGTCAACTCCCAAATCATTTTTGATTAAGTCCTGAATGTAACTTGATACGCTTTTTCCTTCAGATTCAGCCTTCGTCCTTAAGGCTTCTTCGTATTCTCTGCTCAACAAGATTGAAGGTCTGTAATAAGCCTTTTTCTGATACTTGTTAACTGCTTTCATTTGCGCTTTTGATACTGCCATTTTTAAAACCCTCCCTTATCGGATTAGTTTATCATAATCGTGTGTCAACGGTCAATTCCGCTTAGCCGACCGAAAAATCCTCTAAAATTAATTCGTCCATGAGTTCTTTTAACTCTCTTAAGCTCTTTTCGTCCATTCCCTAACCCTCCACGATACTTTTGTATAGTTCTAATTGTTTCTTGTTTATCTTAGGCTTCTTTGAGGTCTTTAGCTCTACCTTAATGCCAAGTTCCCAAAGTGCGGCTTGAAGTGTATCAAAACTTGCTATCGATGTGCCGATTGCTGAGTTTTGAACGTCATTACAGAACTTTTCACATTGTTTTTGGGTGTACGAACCGAAGCCGATTTTGTAATTAAAATAACTTCTAAAATCGTCTTCAGAAACTTGCCAAATCCAAAGGTCTTTTTCGCCTTCCGTGCGGATAATAAAGTTAAGTGTGCCGTTGTCCGTGACAAGCTTTATAACGTGGTTAACTATGTCCTTGTTTTTCATTCCTTCTCCCTTCAAAGTTCTCTTACGATTCTGATTTTGTTAGTTGCATAAGCTAGTCCGTCACCCTCTATATCTCCGAGTGCTTCAATCTCGCAAATTCGGCTATCTTCGGGGTAGAACTTATAAACGTTTTCGAGTGTCAAGCAAAAATGAAAACCATTGTGTCTAGCTTGTGCCAACTCCGGTTCTTCGTAGGTCTTGCCGACTTCGTACTGAAACACTCCCTTGCTCATTGTGCAAGTCATGTCGTGATTAAAAGCTTTATATCCCTTTATCATCTTATGCCACCTTCTGTGTTGCTGAGAGCCTTTTTGCAAAGGCTTCAGCGAACTGATATACTTCTGCGGTCTGTTCAACACGTTCGTTGTGGTCGTACATGATTTGAACAATCTGTCCGTCACGACATTCGCAAGTAACGAATGAAGCAGTGGGGTTGTTTGCTTCACGGATAAAGAACACGAACGTTTCTTTTCTGATAACCGCTTCTCGATAGTTTTTACCGCCAACGCAATTGTGCTGTGCGTTACCTTCGTTCACAAAGTCTTCAATTGAGCCTGGCACATAGCACATATACTTCTTTGACTTGTCGAAAAACTCTCTTAATTCCTTGTTGCCTTCGACTTCGGCTTTGATTGATGCCAAGATAGATGCTTTTGCCTTTTTCTCTTTTTCTTCCATATCAACTTCAACAACGTCCAATCTGCCAACTTCTTTGTGGAAGTCTTTGGGCATTGAGTAAGAAGTATCTTTGTTTGAATATCCACATTTTCTTGACAATGTGAGCATTGATAAATATTCAGTTGTTCCGATGCCTTGTGCTTTAACGTACTTGATAATCTTGTGGAGTGATACACCAACTCTCTCTGAAATTTTGTACAAGTCTATTTCTTCGCCTTCTGAGAATCCTTGTAGATCCTTGAAGTCCATATCCGAAATGTCGTTGTTCTTCTGAAGTCTGCGTAAGTCGTAAAGTGTCTTAGATGATTCCTTAAGCATGTTCAAATTGCGCTTTGTGATTCCAAGCATTTTAGTAAGCTCTGTCTGCTTCTTGTCGTACTTGATTTCGTCTGATTCCAAGTATGTGTTTAAGTCGTGAATGAGAAGTTGTGAAAGTCCTGACTTCTGAAGCTTCTCAACAAGGTCAACCTTCTTGGAAAAATGGCAGAGAATAGAATCCATGTAAAAGTCGTTCTTGTTGTTGTCAAAGTCCTTCATGTCGATGTACTTGAAACAATCAATCTTGCGAACTTCACGGAAGAAATTGTCGTTGTGAACCTTTGCAGGCAAGCAACACAATGTTCTGAATCCGTAACCCATGCCGTAAGCTCTGAAGTAGTCGTAAGTACGTCTGCTCCAAACCCTATTTCCGTCTTTATCGGCGTATAAGGGAAGTTCATATCTATGTTCTTTTCTTTTGCCAAAATCGAGAACTTCTACGGCACAATTTTCAACAGATAAAACCTTACGTCCTTCACGAACTACAAGCACGTACTGAAGCATTAATTCTGTGCTTGATAAAGCCTTCGCCAATACTCTCCAAGAATTTGAGTAAGCGTGGTGTTCGCTCTTTCTCCAAGTGTGCCATACTGTCATTTTGTGACCGCAAATCGGACACTTAACTGTGCTATTGTGTTTTGTATCAACAAGGACAGATGTTCCGTTGCATCTCTCACAAAAAGCGGTTCCGTCTTTATCTACAAAGATATTCTTTGAAGTCTGCTTACGAATACTCTCTTTTGTAGCCTTGCTGATTGGTCTGATCTTTGCGATGTATTCAATATCTGTCTTTGTCAATTTTGCCATTGTTTTATCTCCCTATTTTGCTTCTTCGATAGTACCGGTTATTACGTTGCTTGGAACTGAAGCTTCGTTGAAGTAGTCCATAGCGAATCCTAAAGCTATGTTGTTGTCAAGATAAGTCACTCCGTTGTATTCGAGTGCATAGCCTTTTCTCGCTAGTTCTGTGAAGTATTTAAAAGCTCCGCTATATGTCTTGTCTTTTCTCATTACGTTGTTACGGAAGTTCTGATTGACTTCGCACATTTTGAGTAGTCCGTCAATCACAAATTGACTGTCTGAATCGCAGAAGATTTTTCGTTCTTCCTCAAGCTTCTTTTGGCAGTCTTCGTAGGTATAATTTCCGTTGGTGATTGCAACCTTAACTTCAGGTCTTTTCTTCGGGAAAACCACGATGTTATCTTTCTTCGGTTCTGCCTTTTCAGTAGGTTTTTTTGCTTCGTTAACCTTCTTCACGGTAGCTGCAACTTTTTCTGCCTTCGCCTTCTTGTATTCCTCATAAGCCTTTGACTTGTCGGAAGCCTTTTTAGGCTCTTCTTTCTTAGGCTCTTTCTTAGGCTCTTCCTTCGGTTCTTCGGTCGGGATATTAAGCCTTAACTGTTCGCCTTCTTCGCTTGAAAGTTCCTTCGCATAAGCTATGGTTTCTTCGCTCTGTTTTGCGTACCATACGCCGTTATAATTACTCCAACGGAAACCCAATTCTTTAAGCCTTGCCCTTACCTTTTCTGAGGGCTTCTCAGTGAACCTAATTTCAACTCCGTTTTTATCGTTATTCAACTTGTAAGATATGCTCATAATTGCTCCTCTCTGTAACATGTTTCAACTTCGGTGTAGTGTATGCCAGTTTCAACAAACTGTATGTCGATAACGTCACCAATGCAGATTGATTCATAATCGGGGTAGTTTTCCGTGTCATACCATGCCGAAATAGCAAACTCGATTAACTTAACCGCCTTGTCAACGTCCTCTTTGTTGGTTATCTTGTAAACCCAAGTAAGTCCGTCTTCGTAAACTGCAATCGTGGTTTCGTCAATCATGTCGCAGTGTTCGGAAACGCTTTTTGTCGATACTATCTCAAACCAATTCTCGTCAAATCCGTGATAGTAACCAATATAGCCTAAGTTACCGCTTTCAAATTCAACAAGGTCTGCTCCGTCTTTGAGAGCCAAACACTCAATTGCATCGTCTATATCTCCGTACCAATAACCCTTGCGGTTCTTGAGAAGATAAGTTCCGTAATAGTCAAAACCTCTTTCTTTTAAAATTGCTCTCTGTTCGTCATACAAAGCTTGTAATCTTTCTTCTTCTCTTTCTTCGTCATCGTCCGTAACTATGTCAAGCATTGAAACGCTTGTTGCTACCTTAAAGGGGTTAGAAACCTTCCAACCTTCTGTCTCTATCGTCTTATACATTCTGCACACTCCTTTTCAAACAATTCTTTGCAAAATTCCTTAGCTTCTGTTAATGTGTCAAAGGCGTATATATTGCCTTCATGTTCGACCGAACAAATGCGGTCATATATGCTTATTACTCTGCCTAAATATTTCATGCTTAAACCTCTCTTTCAAACCACTCGTACTGAATGTGAAAATCTGCACACTGGATTAATACATAGCCGTTTAGCAGCTCGTTAGTAAATGCTTCGTAGTCTTCGTAAATCTCACAGTCTTCTTCAATTGAGCCTTCTTGATATTCAAGCTCTGCTTTGTAGTCTTCCCATGCCGATTCAAGAAGCTTTTCTTTGTCTCTCAAAAGGGAAACGTCACCTTCCGTGCCATCTCCGAATCCTTCAGAGTTCACTTTGATATATCCGTATAATTTGACACTAGGGGGATCTGTTTTGCTTAAATGCGTGTCGATGTAATTTTTAACTTCGCTTTCGTTCTTTGCGTTAATGCTTGTAATGCTCATTTCGCACCCATTCTCAGGTGCAAAAAACTTACTTCCGTCCAACTTGGTTATATAAAAAACGTTTTCAACTGTTTTATCTTCTTCGATTTTGAATCCTCTGTACTCTAACATGCTTAGTCCTTTCTGAAGGTTTAACCGCCCGCCTTCAAGGGTGAAAATCCGGGATTATTATTATCTTCCAACCGCTTCAATTTCCCTAGCGATTAAGTAAGTCAAAAGTGCTTCTGCCTGTTCTTCAGAATAACGGTTTCTTTCTTCTTCTGTTTGTTCCAAAATCGTTCCTAAATCGTCAACTGCCGAACGGTTACAATAATAGCAAGTATCAAGTAAACTCGGTAAACCTTGCGCCCAATCTTCAAAAAGCTTATGGAATGATACACGATTAACTAAATAGCTCTTTTCATTCCGTGATGCTTCATAGATGTACTTCGCTATTTCTTCAAAAGTCTTTTTGCTCTGAGCTTCTTCGCCGTAGCTTTCGGGTGTGTAGTTGTCTATGATGTACTTTTTAACGTTTTCTTTTGCCTTCTTTGAGTTTGTCTTTAACATAGTCATCAACCTTCCTTTCATGTCGATAGAATCAGCACCAAAACAATTTTTGATGCTCAAGCCTATTGACCTGAAATCCACACCTACTTGGGACGCTACCGCCTTTCGTTAACACCTTCCTATCTCTTCCTCGTAAGAGAGCGTATGTTGGTATGTGGCGAGTGGTAAAGCCTAACGTTCTTTGCCGTTACGGAAGAACCTATAAGGACTTATTCTTGTTATGCCTTAAGTGGCGGTTCTTCTTATTCAATTTTTGATTCCACAAGGTTCATGAGGTCTTCAATCGTATGAAGTGCTATCAACTACGCTTGATAGTGCGTTCGGTCTGTTTCGCTTGGCTTGTCTGCCTTGCTTGTGACACTATCGTATATCAGCGCAGATAGATTGTCAAGCACTTTTTTGAAATTTTTTTTGAAAAGTTTGCAGCTAACCCTCAGAAACCGCATAAAATCAACGTTTCTTTGACAAAAAATTTTTTTAGATTTATACTTTTTTTGTGGTTGAATTGCCGAAAAGGGGGTTAAATGGACATAACCGAAAAGAAAAAATATTTGAGGAGATACAACGCCGTCGCTAAGCGCACTCTGGAACTAGAGCGAAAGCTAATAACGGACTTTAGGGACTGTTACAACTCATTTGCTTCAAACGATGAACCGAAACCAAAAAACCGAAATCTGAAATCGACTGTCGAAAGCCAAGTTATGAAAATCATCATGTTAGAAAATGAGTACAAGAAATTCAAGAGGGAGAAGAAAGCGGTTGATAATGGATTAAAAGCTTTAAGACCGAACGAAGAAGAAATAATAAGAGAAGTAGACATTAACGGATTTACTCTTTCTTATGTATCAAAGAGAAATAAAAAGAACTATAAATATTTAATTAATTTACATTCAAGAGCTTTACAAAAATTAAATATCAACATTTAACCAACAGAATCCAAACAAAAAACCCTAAAAATCGAACCATTGACAAAAAAAACGGGTGGTAGTAGGTTAAAATTAAGCAAGAGCGTTAAGCCAAGAAACAAAAGGCTTAGCGCTTTTTTAATGCCGTGTAAGAAAGTGAGGTGAGTTGAGTCATGGCAGAGAACGAAAACCAAAGGGAGAACGACTTAACTCCCAAGAACGGGATAAAACCCTTTGAGAAAATAACTGAGAATACCCCAAAAGAGGTAGCAGAAAGACACATAGAAGCCTCAAGAAAAGGTGGTATTAACTCAGTGAAGGCAAGAAATGCTCGTAAGTCTATGAGAGAAGTTACTGAAGACTTCTTGAATAAGCGAATGAGTATTGATAAAGCTCGCCAATTGATAGGCGGAAGTGTAGGAGAAATGTTTGAAGGTACAGACGTTTCTATCAACGAATTGTTAACGGCTCGAATGGTTCAAGCAACCGTTGAGGAAGGAAACGTAAGAGCAATGGAGTATTTGCGAGACACTAGCGGAAACAAACCAACAGACCGCAAGGAAGTAACAGCAAATATCATGACCGAAAGCGACAAAGCATTGCTTGAAAAGGTCTCAAATCGTTTGGGCAATATGCCGAAAACGGAAGACTAGAGCAAGGAACGGAAGAACGGAAAAAGCGAGAAAGACCGTTAAAGCCAGTAAATATCAGGCTTTGCGGTCTTTTTGGTTGCCTTGTAAGATAGCATTAAATTTATATTTAACGCTAAGGTTTAACGCTTCACATTTCGCAACGGCTTAAGAGCTACGGCTAGAAAGTAGGTTAACCTCTCGGACTTTTGAGGATAGCCTATGAAACAGAGGGGATTTTTTGAACCCCCTTCTAGGGTATGGGGCGCAGAGCAAAGCCCGGTCCTACCTCCCCCCCCATGCGGGAACACGATCGCTTGCATACTTGGGTAGCCCCTCAGAAAATTTTTGCAATTTTTTGGATTTGGACCTTTAGGCGAGAAGGGATAGTAGTGGTGCCTAAGGTTGGTGGATTCGTACTACTGCAAAGTCATCTGATTTCGTCCATAGTAAGATGATGATTCCCGTGAGTCTTCCTCCTTTCATGAAAAATCCAATATCGTCGTTTGCCTTACGGCAAAATAGGAAAAAGCGTATGAGTGCATTTACGATGTTTGAAGACTATTGTAGAGAACTTAATAAATATGATGCAGGCTTCACGAAAGAGGATATGATTACTCTCTGTTTGGAGTATCGGCGTATATGCGATTGGATTCCTATAAGAGACGGTAAGAAAGAAATAGGATTTATCATAATTTATTCCGGACATAAATTGCCAATGGATCTTGACTACTTCATTGAGCAAGTTTACATACAACCTAATTATAGAAACGGCGGAATTGTTAAACAGACCTTATCGGAGATATTCAAAGCTTCTCCTGGCAGATATGGTCTTTTTATTTTGGATAAAAACGAACCCGCAAAAGGATTTTGGCATAGGATGCAGTTTGACTTTGATTTGGAACCCATTAAGGTTGCTAATCACCCTGAATGTGAAAACTGTCACTTCTATGCATTTAAAACACCATGACACTTTCATTTGGAGAATTAAGAGAAATTGAAATAAAGGCATGTGCTGAAGACATTGAATACTTCATTGACACATACGGACATATTGAGGACAAAAACAACCAAGAAGAAATGATGCAACCGTTCAAGATGTGGCCGATGCAGCGTCAATGTTTAAGAAGCATTATGTCACATAGATTGAATGCGATACTAAAAGCTCGTCAGTTAGGAATATCGTGGTTGGCTGAACATATCCTTGCGTGGGAAATCGGGACACATCCGGGACATACAGCGCTAGCTTTATCAAAGACAGAAGAAGAAGCAAAAGAAATCGTCAGACGTTGTGCTGTTATCTTACGTTGGGCGAATCAGTTGTTTGCCGAACGTGGAAGAGAACCCGTTGGTTGGGAAGGACCGATATTCAATGCCACGGCACTATCAATTGAAATAACATGGCCTAACAGTCAGCTTGTATCGTCATTAAGAGCCTTAGCGTCTTCGCCAGGCGCAGGCCGTTCATTCACAGCAAACTTAGTGGTGCTTGATGAATGGGCGTTCCAGCAATTTGCAGAAGAGATTTGGGAAGGTGCGTTCCCTACAATAAATTCACCTACGGGTGGAAGATTTATCGGATTATCAACAATCAAACGTGGTTCGTTATTTGAGGAAATCTTTACTAACCCTGATAACGGATTCAACAAAGTATTCATTCCGTGGTATGCAGATCCACGAAGGGATGAAGAATGGTATCAGCGCACTCGTTTAGCTTTAGGCGATGCGATTACAGCCGAATATCCGGCCACAATTGAAGAAGCATTAACCGTTCCGGGTGGTGCATACTTCCCTGAAGTAACATCTGCGACACACGTTACAGACAAGTTATTTGAAGGAAATGTAAAAAGGTACTGCCATCTTGACTACGGTTTAGATATGTTTTCGGCACATTGGACTATGGTGGATTCAGACAACAATTCACTTACATATAGAGAATGTGACGAACCAAACTTAACAATCGGTCAAGCGGCGCAGTTGGCACTTCAAATGTCGGCCGATGAACACATTGCAGCATGGTTAGCCCCTCCCGACTTATGGAATAGAAGGCAGGAAACAGGTAAATCTGTTGCGGATATCTTTGCAGACTACGGAATATCGCTTATTAAGGTTTCAAACGACCTATTTAACGGTTGTACGTTGCTTAAAGAGCTTCTTAAGGTAGACGAAAAGACGGGAACATGCAAACACAAATTCTTGAAAGATGCATGTCCGAACGCCCTTAAATGCCTTCAGAAAATCCAAAAAGACAAGGTTAAACCTTCTGTCTACGCCAAAACGCCACATGAATTGACACATGACGTAGATAGCATGCGTTATTTTGCTGTTTGGTGGGTAACACCGGCACAAAAGAAGCAAGTAGCAAAGAAAAAGTGGTCTCCCGACTTGATAGAGGACTGGAAACGTGCAAACAAGGAACTTAGAGAGTTAATGCGAAGAATGTATGGAGAACCTCAATTATGAAATGGTGGGAAAAGATGAAAAATAGCGTAGTTAACCCCGAAGAAAACAAACGTCTTAAAGAATGGAAAGCCAAATACGAAAACGCCAAGCAGAAATACGAAGATAAGCTTGACGAAATGAAGCTTTGGAACTCTTATTACGAAGGTGATAAGGCGATTCGCAAAGATGGCGTAGAAGCTCGTAAGAAAGCAACAAGCGTTTGGAACATCGGCTATGAATTAATTGAATCGCAGGTTTCAAGCTCAATTCCGATGCCTAAAGTTACACCCGTTCATGAAGAAGATGTGGAACTTGCAAGAAGAATAGAGCAATTTTTGATACAAGCAATCACAAGACTCGATTTAAAGGGCTTAAACGACTTACAAGAACGTACAACACCTATTCAGGGTGCTTCATTCATGCAGGTTGAATGGGACTCAAATAAAGGCACACACTGCACAGACGGTGACTTATCTGTTTCCACAGTGGAGCCCGAACAGTTAATCCCTCAGCCCGGAGTCGATAAGATTGAGAGCATGGATTACTACTTCACAAGAACGGCACAGACAAAAGCCTATGTTAAAAGACGTTGGAAGAAGGACGTTTCTAAGGAAGAAGAAACAGACAAAGAGATCCGTGACGATGTAGAAAGCGCAGATATCGTAACAGTCGTTACAGCCTATTTTAAGAACTCTGAAGGCGGTATTGGCTTATACAGATGGTGCGGTGACATAGAACTTGAATATCTTGAGGACTACGAAGCAAGATACGTTGATGCATGTACAAAATGTGTTGATGAAGACAACAATCCCGTACGTATGAAGGACGGTGTGTGTCCTGTTTGCGGTAAGAAGCACAGCAAACGTGTCAAAGACGAAATGGATAAGATATCTATTTTCGCAGATGTGCAGGTAGGTGAAACGGTTGGTGGAGAGCCTTTTGTGAAGGAAGAAGAACATATAATCATGCTTCCTTACTACAAGCCTTCTGAATACCCTATTGTCATTCGTAAAAACATTTCAAAGAAAAAGTCATTACTCGGTAGCTCTGATATCGAAGTAATTGCGGACCAAATTGAAGAAGTTAAGAAGCTTAACACCAAGATTGATGAAAAGCTTTTGAAGGCAGGTTCTTACGTTACTCTTCCCGAAGGAAAAGGAGTTGAGACAACAGACGAAGAAATGAAAATCATTCGTATTGAGACTCCGGCTGAAAAGGCTCTTATCGACGTTATTACCCTTCAGGCAGACACGACACAGGACAGAATCTTCATGGAGTCAAGTTACACCCATGCAAAGTCCGCTTTAGGTATTACCGATGCTTACCAGGGCAAATACGATGCGTCAGCAACTTCAGGTACAGCGAAACAGTATTCAATCAATCAGGCCGCAGGACGTTTGGAATCAAAGCGTGTCATGAAGAACAGAGCTTTCGCAGACCTTTACAAGAAGATGTTTAAGTTTGCTTTGGCTTATGCGGATCAACCTATACCGATTAACATTCTCGGTGAAGGTGGCAAACAGGAATTTGCACACTTTGACAAAGCAGACTTCATTAAACAGGATGCAGCAGGCGCTTACTATTGGAATGACGAATTTTACTTTGATATCGACGAAACATCGACCTTACAGACAGACCGTGCGGCGATGTGGAATCAGAACGATATCAAATTACAGTCAGGCGCTTTCGGTCCTATTGGACAGACAGAAACAATGCACTTGTATTGGACAGAGCAGGCAAGAAACTGTTACCCGAACGCAGGCGAAATCTTACGTCAAGTTGATGAAAAACTTGCCCGTGAAAGAACACAGCAAGAGCAGATGGCGCAGATGCAGATGATGCAGGGAGGTATACCAAATGAAATGCCCAGTATGTAACATCGAAGCTCGTATCACAAAGAATACGACAGTAGTAAAGATGGTTGACGGACTACCTAAAGTATTTAGCCGTATGGAGTACAAGTGTATGAATCCACAGTGCAGTAAATACAACAAGGTTATCAAGCGTGAAGACGTTGAGATACCCACTTCAATCGTCAACGATGAAGAAACAGAATCCGAAGTGGAATAACCCACTTGGAAATAAATTATTTCGCACCAAAAGCGTAAAAATGGAAAAGGAGAATTAAATATGTTAAAGTACGACCTTCAACTTTTTGGCGAGGGAGAAGCAGAAGCGCCCGAAGCCACAAGCGCAGAAATGACTGTTACCGAAGAATCAGGAACAACTGAAACAGAGGTAGTCGCTGAACAGTCGGAAGCTGAGGAAGAAGCCGAGGTTCAGGAGGAATCCAAACAGAGCCCCGACTTAAATGCTATCTACGCAAATGCGAGAAGAAAAGCAGAAGCAGAATTTAAAGGTATTCAGGAAAAGAGAGATGCCGAATTTGTGCGTAGGTTTGGTAACTACACTAACCCTGAAACCGGAGCGCCTATTCGTTCAGAAAAAGACTACTTCGATGCTTTAGATGCGCAGGAGCGTGTGAACGCAAAAAGGGAACTCGAAGAAGCAGGCGTAAATGTTGACATTATTAATCGCTTAGTGGAAAACACCCCTGCGGTTAAAGCAGCAAACGCCTACATCGAAACTGAAAGACAGAGACAGGTTGTTGAAGCCATCAATCGTGAGGTTGCTGAAATTGGCAAACTGAATCCTAACATTAAGTCTTTCGAGGACGTTCCCAAAGAAGTTGTCGAAATGGTAACTAGAGGAGAAGCAAACAACCTTGTCAATGCGTACAAGGTATTTGATTACGGTTCTGCATCAAAGCAGAGAGAAGCTGCAATCAAACAGGAAGCTTTGAATCAGGTCCGTGGAAAACAGCACTTACAACCGGCCAATGGTGTGTCAGCCGACAACGGCATGGTAGAAATCCCCGTGGATGCACTTCCAATGTGGAAGAGATTCTACCCCGACTTATCAATGGCTGAATTAACCAAGAAGTTTAACGCAGTATTAAAACATTAAGGAGAAACGATTATGTTTAAATTCAAAAGAGCTAACAATACCGGTATTAGTGTTCCTACAACACTTCAGGTTCCGGCAACAGCAGATGAAGCTTTCGTTGTTGGCGAAGCTTTGAAAATCTCAAGCGGAAAAGTTACAAAGTGTACTGGCACAACAAAGCCCGTTTACATTTCTGCTGAAAAGAAGACTGCTAAGGCAGGCGATACACTTTCAGTTATGCAGGTTGAAAGCACACAGGAATACGTTACAACTGCTACCACAGCAGCTACATACACAGTTGGTGCTAAGTATACAATCCATACAGACGGATTACAGATCACAGACACAACAACAAGTGGTGTCGCAGAAGTAGTTGACGTTGACGGTGATAACATCACTGTAAGATTCTAAGAAATAAGGAGACAATATTATGGCTATTAAATTTTCTGAAAACTCCGGCGTAAACAACGGATTATGGAAAGACACAGACCTTGCGATTCGTTCATGGTTGCTTGACTTTGACACAGAGAAGAACAAGTACGATGACACACTTAATGCTATGTTCAACGTTAAGAAGTCAGACCAGTTCGGTGAAAAGCTTGGTAGCGTTACCGAATTTAGTGACTTTGAAATCGTTCCTGAAGGTGGCAAGGCCGTTCAGGATGAAATTCAGGAAGGCTTCGACAAGCTTATCGTTCATGAGCAGATGCTTAAAGGCTTCACCATTACTAAGGTAATGTTAGAAGACAAGAAGGTTGAAGACATGAAGGTTAAGGCTGAAGGCTTCATGAGAGCATACAAGAGATCCCGTTTAGCAGAAGCTACTGCACTCTTAACAGGCGCAACAGCTACAACAGTTAAGTGGGGCGGAAAGACACTTGATGCTTCATGTAACGATAAGGGTGCTTTGTTTGCTACAAACCACCCTTCAATCAAGGGCTCAGGCACACAGTCAAACATCTTCACAAATGACTTTGGTTCAGATGATACAGTTCTTTACAAGTTAATGAACGTTGGTAGAAACTTCGTTAACTCTTCAGAACAGCCTATGGGATATGATTTCGATACAATCATGATTCCTTCAGATGCACCTGCACTTGAAAAGCTCATTCAGAAGATTATCGGTTCAAAGCAGGCCGTTGGTTCAAACTACAACGATATCAACGTTCTCGAAGGCAAGATTAAGCTTGTTGTTAACCCTCTTTGGAAGACTCCTGGCTTATCAAAGAAGCCTTACATCATCATGTCATCAGAAGCCAACAAGGAACTTCGTGGTAACATGTTCTACGACAGAGTTGCACTCGAAGTTGATGATTGGGTAGATCACAACTCAGCAGACCTCAACTTCTCAGGTCGTTACAGAGCAGGTTGCGGTTTCAACGCTTGGCAGCACATTATCATGGGTGGCGCAGCTTCCGGTTCTTCACTTTCATAGGATACCCCCCCTCATTACCTCGCCCCTCTTCGGAGGGGTGGGGTTTTTATTAGGAGAAGCGAAATGAAATTAGACGAGTTATTTATTGAACACATACACGGACACAAGTTGACTTCAAAGTGCGTCGGTTTTGATTCAGCCGATAGACCTATTCTTACATTGATAAGCGATGAAGAAGAAAAAGAAGTTGCTCCCGTTGTAGAAGAAAAAAAAGAAGAGGTTGTTGCGGAAGTAAAGAAAGAAACTCCCAAAGCACCCGTAAAGAAATCTACCCCTAAGAAGAAAACCACCACGAAGAAAAAGTAGAGGTTGAAAAATGAGTACATGGTACGACATTAAATTAGCAACACTCCAAAAGTTGTTTGCAGCAGACGGTTCTACGATTCCAAATGATACGTCCACAAAGGACTACATAGCAAGTATGCCACAAGCTGCCAATGAGGGACTACAAAGGCTTTCCACGGCTGGAAAGTTCATAAAAAAGTTTATCGACATAGCACATAATCCCGTGACAAACCGTTTAGGTAATACGGGTAAGCATATAGCGTCTATGGAGCGTGGCGAATTGACATTTGAAGCAGACGGTATCAGAAGTCTTTACTTTGAATACTTCGGTGTAGGCACAGCGACAATCACAGTTGACGGAGCAGAAGAGCCCGTCACATTTGCGTTGTCAAGCAAACAGGGATATTCAGAAGTAAGAAAGCTGGTTGACAATCCCGAAGACAAGCACGTTGTCTTAAAGATTGAGTCCGACTTCCCGATTGCTTTAAAGAACATTGCTATGTATACGGCTAACTTTGAGTCGGACGAAGAAGTACAGTCCTACGCAGAAAAGGTCAGATACGACCTTAAAGAGTTGGCCCCTGATTTTTACATGCTTGACGATTCGCCAATTGCTTACGAAGGCGATTTATCAACCACACGTTATGAGAATACTTCCGACTTCTTTCAGGAAGGAGATAAGGTACTTTTGCTCGACCGTGATACTCCGGGTAACTTTAGAATCTATTACAAGGCTTACCCACAGGAAATCACTTCGGTTACACCCGATTCAACAGAAATGGTTTTAGATCCCGAAGTCGCTACCTTGTTACCGCTTTATATGGCATCACAGCTTTATAAAGACGATGATAACGGAATTGCAACCACTTACAGAAATGAATTCGAGGTTGCTTTCAGTTCACTGAAAGATAGCAGTGTAGCACCTTCAGCAGAGCGATTTATCGTTGAAAGTGGGTGGTTATAATGGCTGTTTCATTCAAAGTACCCAAATCACCTGCGAAGTCAATCAAAGTGATTAGTGAATTTCTTGGAGTTGACTTCACAAACTCTCCCGCAAACATTGACGATAGACGAACACCGAACGGACAGAACATGGTTCGTGACGTTCCGGGAAAAGTAAGAAAGTCAATGGGATGGCACACAGTAAAGAGATTTGGCGAAACAAACGATGAAGTATTCACAGGTTATAAGATTAACGGTTGCCACTCATTAAGGGGTGATTCGGAATATCTTATCCATGCAGGAACAAAGCTTTATCATGGTGACGATGTTGTTTACTCAGACTGCAACGATGCATTATCAAAGTCATGGCAGTTTAACGACAAGTTATACATCATTGACGGTAAACAGATGCTTGTTTATTACCAAGAAGAAGTTACCGAGAATGACGTAACTACAACAGTACATCGTGTAGAGCCTGTTTCTAATAAGGCGTATATTCCGACTATCACCATTTCAAGAGATCCTTCGGGTGGTGGCACACCTTATGAGTCATTAAATCTTTTACAGCCCGGATTCACAGAAGCGTTCTTAGGAACAGCGGGAACTGTTAAGTATTCATTGTCCTTCGGTGGACTTGATGATACCGCAGTAACGGCACAAATAATGAACGCACAAGGCGAATGGGTTGATAAGGTTGAAAACACAGACTTCACCGTAGACAGACAAACAGGCGTAGTTACATTTGGGACCGCACCTGGCGCAAGTCCTGTTACTGGCGAAGACAACGTAAAGATTACGGCTTACAGAACCGTTGAAGGTTATGCAGACCGTATCAATAAATGTACCATTGGTACGTTATACGGATTAAACGGAAGTAACGACAGATTATTCCTTAGTGGCAATCCCGATTTTGTAAATTACGATTGGCACTCGGAGAGCTACGATCCTACATACTTCGCAGACTTAGGATATTCAAGACTTGGTTCTGATTCGTCAGCAATCGTGGGATATTCGGTAATATCTTCACACTTAGCTACGCACAAAGACGATAAAGAACGAGACCAGAACATCATCATGCGAAACGGTGTAACGGATTCGGACAGCAAGGTTATATTCCGTGTTTCTAACTCGCTACAAGGCGCAGGAGCTATCGCACCTAATTCGTTTGCCTATTTAGCGACTGAACCATTATTCCTTACTTCTCAGGGCGTATACGCAGTTACAGCGCAGGATATAACGGGTGAAAAGTACGCACAGAACCGTTCATTCTTTGCAAACGGAAAACTGATATATGAACCTAACATGGAAAAAGCGGTTGCATGCGTGTACAAGGATATGTATTGGTTATGTCTTAACGGAGTAGCATACATCTTAGATGGCCTACAACCTGTTATGACAGACAAATCAATGCCGTATGCGACAAGACAGTACGTTGCGTTTTATCGTACAAACATGCCTGTTAGATGCATGTGGGTAAAGAATGAAGAATTGTGGTTCGGAACTGAAGACGGTAAAGTTTGCAAGTTCTACACAGACAAGACCTTACAGACTTCCTACAACGATGATGGCGAAGCGATCAACGCAGAGTGGGAAACACCCGACTTTGACGGCAAGCTATTCTACAAAAACAAGTCCTTAAAATCATTAGCTATCCGGGTTGAAGCCGCAGTTGCAACCTCAGTTTCGATTTGGGCGATGGAAAGAGGACTTTGGACTTTCATTAAGAAAGATGATACGTTTGCACGTTACTTTAGTTACAAAAACCTCATTTACTCAAAGCTTACTTATTCTTGCGACAAAACCCAAAAGGTTTGTCCGTTAAAGTTAAGAATTAAGAAAGTTGACAAATTCCGTTTGCGCTTCTCAAACGATGCAGTTGATGAACCTTTTGCATTGTACGATGTGGCGCTTGAGTTTATCGAAAACGGAAACTTCAAAGGATAAGGAGTAAAGATTATGTCATACACTTATAACGGCGTTACAGAGGAAGAAAGAGCCAATAAAGGCAATACTGGAAAACCCGATACGCCAAATGTTACAACTTCAGAAATGCAGGCCATCATGGACGAGTTAGCAAACCTTGCACTCGACAAGCTTAATGCGTTGGTTGCAGAGTTGAACGCTCATGCCGGCAAAGCAGTTGAATCTGAGCAGATAACTAACATTCGTTTCGACCAAAACGAGTTTCAGTTTTCGACCGATAACGGAGTATCTTGGAACAACACAGGAAGTATCATCGAAGTTTCTGTATCACCTAACGATATTCACATGGAAGGTTATTCCAAAGCCGAAGTTGCAGCAGCGATTCTTATCACTGATACACTTAATCAGGCAATGGGAAAGCTTGAGAAAAAGGCAGACGATAACGCTCAGACGATACAGAACAAGACCGTTATTCATGACTTCCCGATAACTACTTCGTGGGTTACAAACGACAACACAAGAAACAACACTACTTACCCTTATAAGCAGTTGATTGAAACTGATGTTTTCGACAACACGGATGCGGACGAGTCACTTGACGGTCAGGTTATCTCAGCAACAGAAGGCGAAGTTATGACCGATGCAGAAACCGAAGATAGTTACAAGCTGTCTAAAGACTGTACAAAAACAGAAGGTGGCTTTTATGTATACGCTTCGGAAGAAACAACGGTAGCCTTAAGATTAAGAGTAAGGGGGGTTTAATCACATGGCTTTAATATCTATTCGCAATATCGGGGGGGGCAGAGCAGACCTCGCCTGAATTACCTTTATAACAAAGGTGACGAGTGCACTAATATCACCGGCGGTTGGAACGCAGAACGTTGTTGGCTTAACGAATTATCAGGTTATACCTATGCAAGAACCGTTACAAAGAATCCCACTAACATATCAATATACACAGACGATGGAAATACATACGGCGCAATATCAGCAAGAACTGTTAATCCAATTGATTTAACCGATTATAACCACCTTAAAACAAGGGTTACACTCGGTAACGGTCAGGAAACAGTCACAGAAGTAGATATCAGTCAGTTGAGTGGTTCATACTACGTTTATTGTGCTACGCAGTCAGTTACTCAAAAAAAGTATTTTCATAGCTTTGTTAGTGTTTCTAATAGCACAGGAAGCGCAGCGATTTATTCAACACCTACTTATGCTACGGGTGCACAATACGGAACGAATTACGTTCAAGAAGTTTGGTTAGAAAAGTAAAGCGGAGAGTCATTCACTTTCCGCTTACAACGGAAAGGAAAATGCGAATGAGTCTTATAAACATAAGAGACCTAGGGGGGGTAATGCCGACTTAGGTACATATCTTTACAAGAGAGGAAAGGTCAATACAGACTTGTCGGGTGGTATATCTCGAAGCGGTTATTCTTTTGCTCTGAATTGGGCTGAAAGAGGAACAGTCACATTTGAAAACAACCGTATTGTTTCAAATGTACCAGCTCAGACTACATCTTCTGCGACAATCGGAACCGGAAGCAAGGTGGATTTAACAAATTATAAAACTGTCTTGGTTCACGCACATGATGATTCAAGTGCAAATCCGACAGACATTCCTATTGCTTTGGACGTTACAAACGTCAACGGAAGTTATTATATCGGCGTATCATGTGCCTACGGGGACCACTGGCTTGTCAGAGTTGGTGTCTCAGGAAGTAAGGCTTACATTGGAGAATCGCAGTATATTGTAACAGAAGACCGCACACCTAACCCTCTTGCAATTGACTCGATTCAATTAATTGAAAAGTAAGCGGAAGTCTTGATTGTCTTCCGCTAGGAAGGTGATTAAGATGGCTCTCATTAATGTAAGAGATTTAGGCGGTGGTAAATCTCAAGAATATGTAACAACAGGCTTACAATTTACGGGGCGTGTATCATACGTAGAAGGTGGATATTATGTAAGCGGAAACACAGTGAATGTTGATATGACGCTTGATATTCTTAGCTCATCGGGTTCGGCATCCGACTGGGCACTTGTTAGTGGTTTTTTGATGCCACCAGCAAACGCTCAATTAAACTATTCAGGCGATCCAGCGGTAACACAAGCATTTATCCACACAGATGGTTCATTAAGAGTTTATCCACTGTTTCAGCAAGGAAAGCGGATGCACTTCTACGGCTCATACACCCTAGCGCATTAACTCAAAAACAAACAATACTAAGCAGGCGAAAGCCTGCTTTTTATTTACTACGCACAAAAATAAAAAGAAAGGACAACGCAAGATGATAACTCAATTAACATTGAATACCCAGAAAGCAGCTATACTGACGGGGGTGGGATTTATCGGCACAGGGTTTGTTTCTCTTCTTGGCGGTTGGGATAAGGCATTGCAGACATTACTAATCTTCATTGTTATCGACTATATAACTGGTCTTATCGTGGCCGGTATATTTAGGAAGAGCGCAAAGACACCAACAGGCGGTCTTAATTCCACAATAGGGCTTAAGGGCATCTTTAAGAAAGTCGGTGAATTTATTTTGGTTGTGGTTGCATCATTGCTTGATGGCGTACTTGGATTATCCGTAATCCGATACACGGTCATTATTGCTTTGGTTGCAAACGAAGTTTTATCAATAATTGAGAATTTGGGTTTAATGGGAGTACCAATCCCGAAAATAATCCGTAAAGCAATTGATTTATTGAATGAAAAAGGCGGTGAAACAGATGGCGAAAATAATTCAGAAAGTGCTTGATATTTCATCGTTTCAGGGCGTGTTAACAGATGATGCCGTTGCAAAGATTAAGGCTCAAAACATGGGCGTTATAATCCGACTTGGCTTCACTGGCTATGGAAGTGAACAGCCTTCCCTAGACTCATGCTTTGAAAAGAACTACGAAAAGCTACACGGTGCAGGTGTACCTTGTGGCGCTTATTACTTTACACTTGCGTACAATGACAGGATCACGGACCTCGAAATTGCATTTATCAAAAACCATTTAGCAAATAGGCTTTTTGAATTTCCTATTTACTTGGACGTTGAAGCACAGACTAAATCGGCTGGTTGGACTAGATGCACGCCTCAGACAAGAAGCAAAAACGTAGCAAGAATCTGTAAGGCTTTGCAGGATGATAAATACTACGTCGGAATTTACGCTTCAAAGTCATGGTTCGGAAGTCAGCTCATTGAATCGGAAATCGCTCCCTACGATAAGTGGGTAGCGCAATACAACATTGTTTGTACTTATGGTGGAAAGCACAACATGTGGCAGTATTCCTCAACCGAGAAAGCAAGTAAGTACGGAATAACCAAAACAGCAAGCGTTGACATTAGCAACGCATACCTTAACTTCCCCGAAATTATTGAGCGTAACAATCTGAATAATTACGACGGAAGAAAGTACATCGTTTGCCCTCATTGTGGTAAACGCATTTACACTTAAAGAGGAGAAAAAACATGGCACGAATTTTAACAACAGGCCCCGCTATTCTTAATAAAATCGTTAACAGCACTGCTTCACATCTTAGCGGTAACGGTGGTTCACATGGCGGTGGTGGCTCTTCAAGAGGAGCTAGTGAGTGGCAGGATAACGCTTCTTCACTTGGCGGTTCAAACAACGCCGCTTTAAACGCTGCAAGAATAAGCGCTCTTTATCAGAGTGCCGACGATTTTTCAACGCCCACATCTAACGGCTCAGTTAGTAACCCTTCAGGCGGTGGAAACTCAGGTGGCGGAAACTCAAGCGGTGGCGGTTCGTCATACGTTGGTGGTTCTTCTGTTTCAGTTAGTGGCGGTGGTTCACCCACTTTAGACAACGTGTATAACTCCATGATGGACGATTACAGAGCTATGATGGAAGCACAGGCCGCACAGAGACAGGCTGAATACGAAAACGCAAAGAGTCAGTTAACAGGTGCTTACGAAAGAGGTAAGCAGAACCTTAATCAGAGTGCAGACGATGCTTACCGTCAGGCATACATCACTTACATGAACAAGAGAAAAGGACTTAATCAGCAGTTAGCAAATGCCGGAATCAACGGCGGTGCTGCTGAAAGTTCAATCGCTTCTTTGTTTAACAACTACGGTTCCGACAGAGCAGGAATCGCAAGACAGCAGATGGCTTCTTTAGGTGACTTGGAAGCAGACTACAACGCAAACTTAGGCAACCTTAGCGCAAACTACGGTAACGACTACACAAACATTCTTTCCGACTACTACGGCAACCTTGCTAACATGAGAGCAAGTTACGCTCAGGATTTGGCTAACTTACTTCAGAAGTCAAGAAACGCACAGTCAAGCTCAGTTGCTTCAGGATCAACCGAAGGTGGCGAAGCTTCACCCGAATTAGCTTCTGTTTCTAATCTCGGAAGAAACTTGAATGACGATGAAGAAGTGACAACATCTAATGCATTGAACGCAACAGGAAGTAACTTACTTGCTTCAACGCCTGGCGCTTCTGCAATGCTTAGAAACTTCCAAAACAAGATGATGCAGGGTGATGAAAAAGGCGCTTACGACCTTATCAACAACCTCTTAGCACAGGGATATTCAAGAGCTTTCATTAACGCTCTAATCGAAGCTTCAGGATATTAAACAAAGGGAGAAATGACTATGAGCAATAATGCTTATACAAGTCAAAAGAATGAGGGGGCCAAGACAAAGGCCCCTTCTTCTGCTTTAGAGAGATTTGAAGCCTACGAAAAAGGTTTATATACACCAAAAACAAAACAGAGTCAGCCAAAGCAGGAAGAGGTTTTGTATACCACTAAGTCAGGCAATAAGGTAACTTATAGCACTCTTCAGAATTGGGCAAATCCGAGATACAATCCGGGAAAGGAAGAAATCGACGAGATTAAGGACTTCTTAAACGGAACACGAAGATGGAATCCTAAGAAGTCACAATGGGATTTAGAGACTGCGGCGAACGTAGATGCTTTAAGACCTAATATCTCAAGACAGATTCCTGCGGTCGGTGCTATGTCATCATTCGGAACAGGACTTGCTGAAGGTATGTTGCCATTTCTTAATACAGAAAAGCACGACACAAAGCAGGCTGAAAGAGACGCTAAGAAGGCCGTAAAGCGTGGTGAAAATTATTACTACAATAATGATGAAGCGCAGTGGGTAAACCGTCTTACAAACGAAAACAAGCTTGCTAATATCGGTGGTAGACTTGGCGGTTCAATGGTTCTTTACAAAGGCATGTCAAGCCTTCCCGCCGTTGCTAACATTTCAAGTGGCGTTACAAAGGCTTTAGGTGGTGGCAAGGTTGCTTCTTATCTTGGAAACCTTGTTGCCGATACTTCGGTTGACTTGGGCGTTGATACATTACCTCAGCTTGTCGAAGATATTACGGAAAGAAAAAGCGGTTCAGAAATCGCTAAGAATACTGCTGAAAACATCGGTGCTAACGTTGCCTTTAATATTGGCGGTGATGCAATCAGTAGACTTATCGGAAATGCAATTGACAAGAAAGCAGCTTCGCAGTTGGCAGACACACTCAAGAAGGTTGAAAATAAGGAACCGGTTGAGGACATGTCAGAAGCGATCGCAAAGAGAATTTCTGAAGAACAGTCCGCACTTACTCCCGATTCACTTAAGAACTATCAGAAGGAGATTGACACTGCTAGAGAGTTACAGAGAAGTGAAGCTTTAAGAGGACAGAGATTTGCCGAAGAGCAGTCAGCGCAGGGCGAAAGCTTATCCGACTTAATGAAGCAATTTGAGGATGCCGAAAACGCTTCTAGGGCGGTTGATACGAAGGGTGTAGCAGAGCAGACAACAATTCCTACACTCGGAGAAAACAGCACCCTTAAAACGGCTTCTAAGAAGTCTGTTAAGAAGACTTCAGACGATGCTTTGAATAAAGTTTTGAACGACCATTTCAACATGTACGGAAAGAATCTTGGTGACGTTCAGAGCGAACTTAATAAGGCCCTCAACGATTATGAGCAGACCTTATCCAAAGAAGCACTTGACAGAGTAAACGCACTTACCGCACAGGCTGAAAAGGAAATGACAGGCAAGGTTTACAACCGTCAGAAGGATATTGGAAAACGTTCAGGCAAAACAAGACCGATTTCATATCCTGGCAAGTGGGGTACACTTACCGACAACGTTAATCAGTTTGTCAACAACGTAAACAGAAAAGCAAGTGTTCTTGATTCAAATAGCATTGTTGCAGACGAAATGAAGTCACTCAGCGACACATTAAGCAAGAGCAATATTGACAAGAATGTCATGTGGGAAGAATTGTCAAATGTCAAACAGTCGTTAGAGAGCTTTGCTAAAACAGGTGATGAAGCAGACGTTGACAAGGCGCTTGTTGCCATTACCAACTTAGGCAAATCAAGTGACGTTAATCTTAACGAGCTTGATAGACCGTTCTTTGAAGCACTTGAGAAGGCTGGAAACGCTTATTCTAACCCTGTTAAGAATATTGCAGATGCAACAGCAGAAGTACACCCTAGAAACGTGGCAGACAACTTAAAAGCAGAGTCAATCGGACTTAACAATATTCCTAAGTTAACCGAACAGCCGATAGACATTAAGCAGTCCGCAGAATCGTTTACTGATAACACAAAGCGAACAGCCGATAGCTTCACAGAGGGCGCTACAAAAACAAGTCGTTATGGTGGTAAGACTATTCCCGAAAAGTCAGACCTTCCCGATGATGTGTTAGATTCGTTAAGAGAGAATCCTCCCCTTTACGAAGCGTTAAAGAACGCAGACACTTCACAGAAAGCTTCTGATATTTTGGCAAACAACGACCTTAACGAAGCGTTGAGAATTTACAGAAACTTGCTCAACACAAAAGATCCCACATCGGTTCCTTTGGGTTATGACATTGCCAAACAGATGATAGAGAACGGCAACACTGAAGGCGCACTTGATATCATCGAAGGATTATCTAAAGAGCTTACTAAGTCCGGTCAGTTTACTCAGGCCGCTGCAATCCGTATGGTCCAGTCTGAACCAATGTCAGCACTCAGACTTATGGAAAGACAGATTAAGAAGATTAATGACTACGGCGCTGATAAGTTTAAGAATTGGAAGAAAGTTAAGTTAACAGATGATGAAGTTAAAGCCTTTGGCAATATTCAGAAGGGCGATACCGAAGCAATCAACAGCTTATTTGATTCCATTACAGACCGTATTTCCAAAGAAATGCCTTCGACTCTTTGGGAGAAGATTACAGAAGCAATGAAGGCTTCCATGATGTTCAATCCTAGAACTCATATCAGAAACATTGCAGCGAATACAATCTTAATGCCTATTCGCTCATTGACAGATAGAGTTTCCGCTTTGGGACAGAACATCGCACACTTAATAGATCCAAACGTCAAAGTCACTCAGTCGTTATTCGGCGGTTCGAGAGAACAAAAGAAGATAGCAAGAGGTATCTTTGATGAACAGATTTTGCCTTTGCTTAAAGAAGATTCAAAGTGGCAGGACGTTAAAGAAGCGGTTGACCGTGGCAAACAAGTATTTAGAGACAACAAGCTTGGAAGTGCCATTAAGAACAACACCGTTGAGAACTTGAAAACTCTTAACACTTTGACAAACGGTAAGCTTCAGAATGTTGTTGATAGACTTGATAAATCAATGACGGGTTCCTTCATGGAAAACTTAAGACGTTTTGACTACTTCCTTTTGGGAGAAGTTGAAGATAATCCGTTTGTTAAAAACAATTTTGTCAACAGACTTGCATCCTACATGAACGCACAAGGAATTAAATCTGCCGAGGACGTTCCGAACGATGCAATACAGACCGCTTATCAGGAAGCACTGAAGGCAACCTTTAAGGACGATAACTACTTAACCAAAGCTTTCTCAGGCTTAAAGAAAGACATGGGAAAGTTTGGCGAAGTTGTATTTCCGTTCATTAAGACTCCGGCCAATATTGCCAAGCGTGGATTAGAGTATTCACCCGTAGGTTTTATTGATACCCTTTTTAATTCAAAAGGCAAGACAACAGATAAAATCATTGACGATTTGGCAAAGAACGCTGTCGGAACAGCAGGCGTTATACTTGGTTATAAACTTGCTGAAAAAGGACTTATTCAGGGCGCTTTATCATCTAAGAAAGATGAAAAGCAGTTTGAACAACAGCAAGGTAAGAAAGCATTTTCAATTGACATTAACGGCAAGTATTACACATTCGATTGGGCACAGCCGGCATCAATCCCTATTGTTATCGGTTCAACAATCCATGATGCAATTGCAGAAAGCGATAAAGAAAATGCAGACTACTTAGATATTGCTAAACAGGGCGTTGCTGCATCAATCAACGCATGGACCGAAACATCGCCTTTGCAGACCTTAAGAGAATTATTAGGTGGCAGTTACGGAAGGTCATTCGGTGAAAACGTAATTGACGCTACCACAGCTTTCCCTCAGAGATTGATTCCTTCACTTGGAAGTTCAATCGCAAAGACTATGGACACAACAGTACGTGAAACAAGAGATGCAAGTAACCCTTCAATGGGCGTTGTAAATACGATTAAGTCAAAGATTCCGGGACTCTCTCAGACACTTCCTGCACAGTACGACACATGGGGTAACGAGAAGAAGAGACAGGAAACATCGGGCGATGCTTTTATTGCCAACTTCTTAAATCCTGGCGCATTTGGCTACAACGCTTCAACACCTATTGATGCAGAAATCGAGAGACTTGCTAAGAGTACAGAAAGTACAAGTGCTTATCCTAACGTTGCCGAAAACACAGTTGGTGATAAGAAGTTAACCGCAAAAGAGCATAGCGATTATCAAAAGTCAATGGGTAAACGTTCATACGAAATGGCGGAGAAGTTTATCAACTCCGATGTTTACAGAACTATGGACGATGCACAGAAGGCTAAACGCTTATCTGAAATTTACTCAACCGCTAAAGCACTTGCTGAAAACGAAATGTTTGGAAAAGAGATTCCTTCAACCGTTAAGACTTATGCTAACTTATATAGGACAGGCGGTGCAGATGCCGTTATCGACCGTATAGAAACGCAGAAGAAATTTACGGATCGTGACTTGTCAACTCAGAGCGACAAGAACATGCGTATTTATGAAGCCAAAGGCGATGAAGGACTTGACATTCTTAGCGTACTCAAGAGCAGTTACGGTAAAACAACACCGAAGTATGCTTATGAATACTTCTCAACTCAGACTCAGATTCCTACACTCGAAGCTGGCGAATACCTTTACATGCTTGACGAAGACTCAAACGGTCATACTAAGGGCGTTCAGAGAGCTTATGAGAGTGGCGGTTATCAGAGCGTATACGATTATTTCACCATTAAGAGATATGCTGATGCTAACGGCAACGGTACTATTGCCAAAGGTGAAATCAGAGACTACCTCAGAGGACTTGGCATGAATGAAGCAAACATCAATGCATGGCTTGAGGTATTCGGCAAATAAGATTAAGGGCCTTCCATTCCGGGAAGGCTCTTTTTTTATTTCATGGTGAAAATTTGGTGAAATTTTAGTGTGAAATATATGCAAAAAAGGTTACATAAAAGCAACACTTAGGAATTAAAAAACCTAGCAGTTATGCGCCTTTAAAGCGTTTTTGCTAGGTTTACCGTAATAAGCTGATGACGGGAATCGGACATTTCACCTATTTTACAAGAAGTGGCTTAAACACTGGGTTTATTGTGGTTTACAATAATTTTTGGTGAAAATATGGTGAAAAATTATTGTATCTTTTTGTGAACAATATTGTTTGCAATTTGTTTTTGCATTTCAATCATCTTGTCAGGCATTGACCGTCTGTAAATGGAATCAAGAGTAGATTGGCTTTTCCATCCACCAGAATCCATAATGTAACTGTCGGGCACATTGTTAGCGTGGCACCATGAAGCATAGTACACACGGAAGTCATGAAGTCTAAAACGTGGAAGACCGTTCTTATCTTGTATGCGGTGAAGCTCTCTAAGAACGTTTCCCGGAAAGCCGTTGTAAACATATCCCTTTTTCTTTATGGCCTTTGCCAAATCATCATCAATATAAATCGTCCTAGTTCCTGCCGTTGTTTTAGTCTGCTTTAATTCATACTCTCCGTATTCATTAACAACTTTCGCTTTGTTGATCTTGAGCATGTTTCCTTGTATGTCAGCAGCACTCACGGCAAGTATTTCAGACTTTCTTAAACCGAATACGGCAAGTCTGAAGAATAATTCGTAGTCAGTTCCTTTAGATACATCTAAGACCGTTTTAATGTCAGCTTCGGTCGGCACTATCTTTTCTACCTTTTCTTTTTGTGGAAGTTTGATTCTTATAACGGTATCAGGAGCATACATCTTTAAGACCGCAGTAATTAAACCACTAGCATTTTTAACACTCTTCGGAGAGTGATTAATTGAATAGTGGCTTATTTCTTTTTGTACATCGGTTGACTTGATAGAATCCACCTTTAGGTTTGTAAAGCTATCTGATAGATTCTTGAGAATACTTTTGTAATTTACAATGGTAGCCGTGCTTAAGACGCTTCTCTTTAATTCAATGTATTCTTCCGTAGCTCTTTTAAATGTAAATAGATGATTGGCTGATAAGTTCTTTTTAATATCATCAATCCTATATTCAATTTCATACTTAAAAGGCTTATGGTCGAAAGTCAAACTATAAGATTTACCGTCTATCATTTTCTGCACACGGTAACTATTCTTTCTCTTTTCTACCCTCATTCTTCACCATTTCATTAATCATACTTTCAACGATGATTTTATCTCTGTCATTTAGCATAGCGTAATAACGAATAATGCGCTTGATGCTTTCGTCTTCACCTTCCATTGAGCATTCAACTGCGGCTGATTTATTCATAGGGCAATCGTAACCCATTAACCATTCAACGTACACGCCGAAGCACTGAGAAATATTCTCTAATACTTTACGGCCCATCTGTCTTTTTCCGCTAACCATTAACGACAATGAAGATTTTGTTAAACCGGTTCTACGACAAATTTCACTTTGAGACAGATTAAAAATTCTCATTATCTCTACAAGTCTTTCGCTCTGAGTAGCAACCTTTTTCACCTATTCACCTTCTTTCTTTTAATGATTACACCCATCGTACCATAAAAAAATTATCAAAATCGAAAAAATAAGTGTTGACAAATTGCAAACATCCGTGTAACATTCAAGACAGAGTTAGCAAATTGTAAACATACACTTTCCAAACATGGAAACGTGAAGCAACCTATTAGGAGATGATGAAATATGGCTACAACTAAAACAGAATCGGTTGTTATCGGGGCCATTCTTGAGGCGATGGACAGAAAAGATATCAACCAAAAGGACTTAGCGAAGGTACTTAACCTTCACAGGACTACCGTGTGTAGTAAGTTCACCCACAGAAGATTTACTGCACAGGAAATTTTCAAGATTTGCGACTACTTAGGAATACAGTTTGTCGCAATGGGAGAGTGATCCATGACGGGCTTAGAACTTAGCAATCGTTGCAAGTCACAAGACGGTTGCGAGAAGTGTCCGGCTAAAAGGAAATGTGACAAATGGAAAGAAATTAGAAACAAAGTCAACCAAATCGAACCACACGAAATCAGTAAACTTGTAGACCTACTTACAGACTTAACAGAAGGGGATTTATAGGGTATGAAAAAAGACAAATTAGGCAAACTTCTACGCCTTATTCTTTATGTATCAATCTATATTCTTTTTGCTTTGGCAATCGTTGTATTTTGTGCTTCAACTTCTGAAGCTTATACAGAGTCAAAGGACATTTTCAGTGAAATTCCACTTAAAGAAAAAATCAAACACGATGAAGAAATAGCTTACCAAGAGTGGCTATTGAATCATACAGAAGCAATCATCGAATGCCGTGATTGCGAGACGGAATACCTCATAGAAGTGACAGAAGAGGACATTGACCTCATGGCACGAGTAGTTATGAGTGAAGGTTCAACATTATCTTTCGATGCGAAACAGGCAATAGCAACCACTATCGTAAATCGTACAAAAGATACAGAGTTTGACTTCAAGAACCAAAATTCGGTCAAGGAAGTTGTTTATCACAAAAATGCTTACTCAACCGAAGATAACGGCGAACCAACTCAGGACTGCTACGATGCATCAATTGCAGCACTTACTTATGAGGTATTTCCGTCTAATATGTTTCTCTTTAGAGAAGACTACTACCACACATACGGTCAGCCTTACATGCATATAGGCACGACTTATTTCAGCACGATAGGAGATCCCGAATATGAGTAAAGTTTGTTACTGCGATAAATGCGGAAGGGAAATGGAAGTCGGAGCTGAAGCATATTACTACGATGAACAGTATTACTGCGAACGATGCTTCGATATCAAAATGGATGAAGTCCGGGCCGAATCAAGAATAGTTATCGAAGAAGATAACTGCATCGGCTACGACAAGAACGAAGGCTGTTACAGCGATTATGGAAAGGAAGGAGGGGCCATATAAAATGCTAGAGATTTGTCAGCAAGGAAGGACAGATTGTTTCGCCAACCGAAGAGACAGAGTAATTGAGGGCGAAGTCTATACCCCGCAGGAAAAAGGATTGTGCATAGCTCTTAGAGACACAAGCTTCAAGTGCAAGTGTCCGTTCTACAAAAAGGGAAAGGGGGATATAAATGGCACAGAAAAAGGTTAGTTGGGAAGTCAACTACGAGAAGTTAAAAAGGGATATTCGCAAGAGACTTTTTGTTAAGGGAATATCTCAGGCAGAACTAGCAAGACAGTTAAATTATAGTCCACAGACGATTAGAAGCTTCATATCGGGCGGTGATGAATCGAAGGTATTGGCAATGAAAATCGTGGACTATCTAAAACTTACACCAAGCGTGTACATGATTAAGAACGAGGAGGGTTCATGTTCAAACTCAAAAGAAAAACCAAAGGACAAAAAGAAGAAGTCGGACGACCTCAGTTGGTTATAGAGGACATTCCGGACTTGCCGTGGAAGGGATTAGCAGAAATTGCAGATGAAGCTTGCAAGTGCGTAGACAACGCAGATTGTGACGAAATTTGCAGTTTAGTATTTGACAGAAACGGCATGGTACAAATCATTGTCGGTTCAACTATTTATTACCGACCTAGTTTCAGAAGAGAGTACAACGAGTGCAGAAACCATTACAGAGAGGAGCAAAAGAAGAATGGCAAACGAGTTAATTCAGTCGCTTACTAACGACCTTAATACTTCACTTGATTATGTCAAGGAAGCACTTCCGAAGGACTTTAACGCACAGCGTTTTTTACAAAACACAATTGCAGTCGTTAAGAAAAATCCCGACTTGATGCAGTACAACAAAAACGACTTACTAACCGCTTCATTGCGAGCTGCTTACTTAGGACTTGACTTCATGAATAACGAAGCATGGATAGTTCCTTACAAGGGTACGGTTCAGTTTCAGTTAGGTTACAAGGGAGCTTGTAAGTTTGTAAAGAAGTATTCAATCAGACCGCTTTCAGACCTTTACGCAAAGGTAGTTCGCAAGGGTGACGAAATCACATACGGAGTTAAAGACAATGGCGAGCCATATCTAAAGTGGGAGCCCGTAGCGTTCAATGGAGATGAAATTTTAGGCGTTTTCGCAGTCGCAGAATTTAAAGACGAAAAAATGCTGTTTGAAGTAATGACAAAAGATGAAATCAACAAGATCCGCAACAGTTCCTCAAGATGTTCAGGTTCAGGACCGTGGAAAGAACATTGGGAAGAGATGGCGAAGAAGACAGTCTTAAAGAGACTTTGCAAGAACATTGAAACCGACTTTGACAACACAGAGCAGAGAGAAGCTTGGGAGTCAGACAACGAAGTTTATGACAACAGGCCGGCACCTGATAAAGTCGTAGATGCTTTCAGTGATGCACCTGAAGAAGTGAAGGTTGAATCTGAAGTTGTTGAAGAAGGGGAGCAGATAACACTTGATATCCCCGATGTTCCGCAGTTTAAGAAGGGATAACACATGGAAGATTTTGTTTTAACGAATGAAAACTATTACTCGGAAGAAGCAAACAGGCGTTACATGAGCTTCCACCAATACCTAAACTTCGCAGGTGGCATGTTGGTTGAAGGTTGCGAAGAAAGGGCAATGGAAAAATTAAACGGCAATTGGGAAGAAGAAAAGACTTTAGCTTTTAGAGTCGGTTCCTACGTTGATTCTTACTTTGAAGGAACGCTTGACACATTCAAGAAAGAGAATCCTGATTTATTCGCCGTTTCGCTTGATTACGCTATGCCGTTATCGGAAATGAGAGAAGAATACGGTTTCATGTTTACGAAGAACGGCAGATTAAAAGCTGATTGGACTAAGACAAAAATCCTTAAAGAATATCCGCACTTGCTTAAAGAAAGACTCACGTTGAAAGCGCCTTATCAACAGGCCAACAGAATGATTGAACGTTGCGAAAAAGACGAATACTTCATGAAAACAATGTCAGGCGAAAAGCAAGTTATCATGACAGGCTATTGGGCAGGTTGTGAATGGAAAATCAAGATGGATTCTTACATTCCGGGAAGAGCAATTGTTGACCTAAAAACAAGTGCCGACATTCACAAAGCATGGAGAGTAAGAGACTACGGATATTGTTCTTTTATCGAAGCGTTTTGTTACGACCAACAGTTAGCGATTTATCAAAAAATAGTCGAGATTAACACGGGCAAAAAGCTACCTTGCTACATAAGCGTTGTAACTAAGTCAGACCACCCTGAAATAGCGGTTGTTAACATCGACCAATATGCACTTGATAACGCTTTGAACACCGTTGCAATGAAGATGCCTAGTGTGCTTCAGGTAAAGAACGGTGAAGTAGAACCGATAAGGTGTGAGCATTGCGATTATTGCAAGGCCACACACAAAATAACAGGACCGATTAACATGCGAGATTTGATTATTGAGGATTTTTAAATGCAGAGCATTGTGACTAAGTACACGCAGTTTTGCGCTTTCTGTGGAAAACCAACTAACACCTTACATCATTTAGTCTTTGGGATATCTGAAAGGCAATTATCTGAAGAAGACGGATTAACAATAGGCAGTTGTGATAAGTGCCATGAGTTTCACAAGAATAATCCGATTGCTTGTAAGATGTCAAAAATGATGGGGCAGTTAGCTTTTGAAAAGCGCAAATGTGCAGAAGGGATGACAGAAGATGAAGCAAGAGAAGCCTTCAGAAAAAGGTATGGACGTAGTTATCTTTGAGATTAAGGGAGCGTTCTATAAAAACAATTGCCTACCAGGGCTAAACGATCTGCTACACGAAGCAACAACACATCCGATGGCTTATAGAAACATTAAGAGAGATATGGAGAGAGTTATTACTTTGTTCCTCCGTAAGGACTTAGGTGGTTACAAAGCCAAAGAGCGTGTGAAGTTAAACATCGTATGGGGCGAAAAGTGTAAAGGACCGAAACGAGACCTTGACAACATCGTTTCCGGAGGAAGAAAGCTCATAAACGATGCGCTTGTTAAAGCAGGTGTCATTCAAGATGACAATCCGAACTACTTGGGTTACGGAGAAAACCTTTTCATGTATACGGAAGAACCGTTCATAAAGGTGTCTATCGTGCCCGACAGTAAGCCGTAATTGATTTGCGGTAAAACATACCATAAACCATAAACACAGGTCGAAAAGACCGCCACACAAAGTCAAACAAGGGGATTTGAAATGAAACTAACTGAAAAATGGTACGGACAAGGGTACACGGATAATAAGTTGTTCGCCAAAGAGCTTATTAAGCCCGTCAGAAACAAGAAGCCCGTCAAATGTACATACAATGTCAAGACAACTTGTAGGTATTCATGCGGCAATTATTGTGACTTCAAAACCAAGACGGGAAGAATGAGAACTTGGGAGTGGGACGAAGAGAAGAACGACTACAAACGTGATGAACACGGACACGTTATTATCTCTGATACGCCTTGTGAATGTCACTACTACGAGAAACGAGAAGGGGGTAAAAAATGGGGCCAGTAGAGGTTGCAATTATAGCAATCACGATGTTAGTTACAGGGTATTTCTTAGGATATACGGATAGGAGAAGCAATAATGGCAAACGAAGTTAAGTGGATAAAGCTTGACGTTGATATTTTTGATAACGTGAAGATTAAAAAAATAAGGCGATTGCCTGAAGGAAACAACGTGCTGCTTATATGGGTAATGTTGTTGACGATGGCCGGAAAGTGTAACGCAGGTGGAATGATACACATAACCGATACGGTCTTATATACGGTTGAAGACTTAGCAGACGAATTAGACTTCTCAGTTGATACCGTAAAACTTGCTTTATCGTCTTTAGAAAAGTTAGGAATGATTATTCTTGACAACGAAAGAGGAATCGGGATCAAAAATTGGGATGAATACCAAAACGTAGATGGTATGGAGAGAATAAGAGAGCAGAACAGGATTCGCAAACAAAATCAGAGAGAAAGAGAAAAACATTTGCTTGAAGAAAAAGAAATGTCACGTGACAGTCACGCGACAGTCACGCAATCCTCTTATTCTATATCTAGTTCTAAATCTAATTCTTTATCTTTTTCTAAAGAGATTAAAGAAATAATAGATTATATAAATCTAGTATGTAGTAAACATTATACATACAAGAATAGTTCATATAACAAGAAGATAAGGGCAAGACTTAAAGACGGTTACACAGTCGAAGACTTTAAGACGGTTATTGACAAGAAGTTTACAACTTGGCACGGAACAGAGTTTGAAATGTATTTAACACCAGACACACTCTTTAGGCCCGGAAAGTTTGAAACCTACTTGAACGAAACCGTAGTAGTAGAAAAAACAAAGGGCGAGAAACAGTTAGATGCAACAATGAGCGCCTTGAATGAATTTTTGACAAAAGGATAGAACGGATCATGAATAAACGACAGGCAAAAAAGAAGCTTACACAAAAACCTGAAAAGAAAACAATCCGGTTTTACAAACGTGTAGCGAGAATGAGAAAAGAGCTTAAGAAAATCAAGAAGGGAGTGCAGCACGCATGTTCAAAGACTTAATAACAAGAAGAACTTATGAGAAGGTGCATATAAATCTAAACTTAGTTTCAGAGGTTAATGAAACGGAGAATTGGATAGTGCTGAATAATGGTAATCATTATTACTTGACCGATGATAGTATAAAAGAACTTATTAAGGCACTCGAAGAACCAAGCGCAGAAGAACGAATTGCAACGGCGATTGAATCAGCGCTTGATTGTGGTAACGGACTTTATTGCAAGTGCATTGTTAGCAGTATGTAGAAGGTGAGGTAAATAAATGGGTTCATGCAATATAAGAGGTGAGTTTAAACCAAACGGAAAAATAACCGTTGAATTAACCAAAGATGAATTGAGCATATTATCGGCGTGTTTATATCTTCAGTACAACAACATGCTTACGCCAAAAGGCAAAATTAAGAGAAAGTACGATGAAAAGAAAGCCTTAAAGATAAAAGAGCTTTCGGGCATATTCAATCATTTGTCAAATATGCTTTAGGCATGAAAGTAAGGAGGACGAAAAATGGACAAGATAGATTATCAGAAATACATAGACGCTTTAAGAAAATGTGCAAAAGAACACGATAATGACAGAACATCAACAGGACACATCATTGTATCTGATTTATGCCGAGATACTGCTAACTTGTTAGAAGAATTGGAAGAGTCTATTCTTAACAAGATATTCAGCGTAGTGTTACCATTGAGCTTCATATCAACGCCAGAGTTAGAACATAAGGCAATAATGCAGATCGAAGAAATTCTAGAACCGTTGTGTTTGCCGGAAAGCGAGGACGAAGAATGACACTAGCGGAGAGAAATAAAAAGTTAAAGTGTTTCATAACTTGTTTGAAATGCGAAGTGAGTGGCAAGTGTTGTGATGAAAATTGCCCTACTCAATATGATGCGGGAAATACGGGAGAGGTTATTGAAAACCTTGAAGCCATATCAAAAGCCTTGGAGCAAGAACCAAAGGAAGATACGACATTTACATTCGGACAGGAAAACAAAGTAGCACTTCTTATCAACCTTGACGAAAACATCTACAAAACAATCAAGCGTGGTTTCCTTGATACGTTTGAAATACGTGATGTACGAGAAGCAATCATCAACGGCAAAAAAGTTATCGGTGAAGTGACAGAAGAACCAAAGAAAGACAATGAATGGATAGCCACAATTCGTAAAAATGGCGAACATATTAGTAGACACATGAAAGAGGTGGAGAAATGACAAACGCAGAGAAGTTTAAAGAGGTTTTTGGGTTTGACTTAAACACTATATACGAAGAACAAGACTACGATAACGATTTTGAAGAAAAGACTTTTTGCAATCAGATAACGTGTGAACATTGTCCGTTTCAGTTTACAAATGCTTGTGTATATCATGAGCCAAAAATCTTTTGGCAATCTGAATACAAAGAACCAAAGAAAGACCAAATGGATGTAATTTTCGACAAGTGTAAAACAGAGCAAAGACGCTTACTTGGCGAAATCAATGAACTTGTCGAGTACAAAAAGAAGGTTGCCGAAGCCATTGAGAACATCAAAGCAGACTTGGACGGAGTTACACTTTACGAATGTTTCAATCCAAACAAGGCGGTTGAAAACATTATCGACAAGCACACAAAGGAGTTGCTATGAAAAGCGTAGAAGAAATACCCGAATGGTTACAAAAGTGTATGACTTGCACACATTCATACGTCAATAAGAGCGATGGAGATGTTTGTTGTAGATGCAGAAAAGGTAAATGTAACTACAAAGAATATAAAAAATATAAAACCAAAGAGGTTGAATCAGACACAAAGGAGTTGATGTAAATGCCGACAAAGTGGAGTTTAGACGCAGATTGGAGAGGAATGATAGAATTAATCAACAGTTCTTATCTTACACCGCCTAAAGATTATGGAATTGCAGTGGTTAACAGGAAACATAAACTTCGTGGCGGTTGGAAAAGGAGATGATGTAAATGAAAGAAATTGTCACATACTTAGGCACATACATAGGTTTAGCACTTGCAACAACACTGCTTGGCTTTTTTATATACATTAT
>Ga0310696_10001034_pt1 | contig 40964 bp, 41 predicted proteins | sample AusTroGonzalo_MG_4_FD_203885 | JGI IMG/M metagenome (GOLD analysis project Ga0310696, IMG submission 203885) | Bovine rumen microbial communities from tropical cattle in Woodstock, Queensland, Australia - Gonzalo_02 (v2) (version 2) | ecosystem: Host-associated > Mammals > Digestive system >... | reverse complement strand
CATGGTCACCTTGCCTGCAGACCCGGTTCCCGGCTTAAACTGCCGCATGATCCCGAACTCGAACACCATAAGCCACATGGCTAAAAGCAGGCTCCAGTGCAGATTCGGATAGCCCGGCAGCCGGAGTCCGACCATGAAATCGAGACCGATCCCGACAATCAGAAGCCCCCATGCGAGGAACAACTGTGCCTTGTAAAAGAACGACCGCTTCTTCTGCGCCTCAAACTTCGGATAACAGGGATTCTCGCCGGAGCCTGTCAGCTTGCTCTGGCACAGCGGGCATTTTACGAGATCCCCCGCGATCCCGACCTTGCAATAAGGACATTGTCTCATCTGATCACCTCCGTCGCACATACGGTGATGTCCACTCCGGACGCGGAGAGAAACCTCACAAAATTCTTCACGACACCGGTGTTCATGTACGCCGAGGAAACCCCGAGGGTCAGCCGGTCCTCATAGCCGAACATCGTAGAGAACATGGTGTTGGTGCTGCAGAAACCACTGTAATTCTCAATATGCTCCCCTAACGATTTCGGAGGCTTCTGAACTCCCATGTTAGAGAAGGTCATGGACACCTTTCGGTTCGCTTTCTTCGTAAAATGCCTTACTACCCACTGCTTGATAAACAGCGGCACCACCCGGACCGGAGCCACATACTCCATTGTTTCAAACGTGTCCATCTGCTTTTTCACATTTTCCTCGGTCAGCTGACTCTTGAGGGACGCGTCAAATTCCGCGGCCAGCTCTTCCAGCGTAATCTCGCTGTCAAAGACATGTGACACATTTACACTGTTGAAGAAGTTTCGCGTAGTCTTCGACGGAAAATAATTCCGAAGATTCACCGGCAGGGAGATCGTCACCGGAAGATGGCTCTTCCGGGAAGGCATCTCACCGCGAAGCGCAAGCATCCAAAGGGCCCCAAGATAGCTTGTCAGGGAAACATTCAGTTCCTTTGCCCTCGGAAGGATCTGCGCGGTGGGCATATGAATCTCAAAAAACTGCAGCTGGTGGTATGGAAGCTTCAATCCGCCCGGGTGATACGCCTTCGTGCGCGCTGACACGTGCGGGAGGTTTTTGCCTCCGAAGAACTGTCGGTAACTGTCCTGTCTCAGGTCTCCCTCGGAGGCCCCGGAATGGACGGTCACATCTGCGAATTCCCCGGGGTATTTTCTTCTGAGATACTCCAGAACAATGATGTTCAGAAATTCCATCGCACCGGTTCCGTCTGCCAGAACGTGCGAGATGTCAAGATTGATCCGCTTTCCGAAGTAGGTCACCTGATAGTGCAACATGGTCTTCGACGGAACATAAAGAAGCGGACAGATCCGGTCGTCCTCCTCTTTTACCACCGGCATGAGATCGGTGTCCTCCATGTAATGCCAGAAAAAACCTCTCCGGATCCTCACCTGTACCTGCGGACGGTCCTCGATCGCCGAGTTCACCGCCTGCTGCAGAAGCTCCGGATCAACGTCCTCCGTCAGCGTGCAGCTGAGGCGAAACGACCGGGTATCCCGCTTTCCGACCGTGGCCAGAAAAACCTTCGCCACGTTGTCAATCTTGTACCAATTAGGGCTTCCCATAAATTGTGCACGACACGTGCTCTGCCAGCCGCTTCATCGCTTCCCGAGCCATAGAGCCGGGCATCTGCTGATACACGTGCCATCCTTTCTCTTCAATGTCAAGCTCCGCCGTCCCGTCGGCTTCATCAATCTTCTCCTTGAGTCTGACACTGTCATCTAATAATATTCCGTTTCTCCCCGCCATAATATATACCGGCGGAAAATTCTCAAAGTTCCCGAACAACGGACTGAACGCCGCATCTTCCGGGTCCCCGTCTCCCATGTATGCTCTGGCGGAATTCAACACGAACTCCTTTGAAAGAATCGGGTCGATGTCCCGGTTGGTTTCGTAGGACTCCGCCGTTCCGGTCATGTCAGTCCACGGACTGAACAAAAGAAGTTCCCGCGGCACCGGTTTTCCTTCCGCAAGCAGCCTCTGTGTAAGGCACAGCGCCATGTTCCCCCCCGCTGAATCACCGGCAAGAAGCACGTGGGCTGCGTCAGCGACATTTTCCGTGAGATGCTCCCACACGGCATTCACATCCTCTTCTGCCGCCGGATACGGATGCTCCGGCGCCAGCCGGTACGCGAACGAATACACCGTGAAGCCGGTCGCCATGGCAAGCTTTACCGAAAGATTTCCCGCGTAATCAAGCCCGCCGCTGACATACCCGCCGCCGTGACAGTAAAGGATCACATAATCGGGATTGTGTGCAAAGAAAGGTCTGACCTCCTCACAGCGGATCTTACCGAGGAGGAACCTCCGCCTGGTCACATCACCTTTGGGCGTCGCAAGGCGGCCTGCCCAATCGGCAAGTTTTCGATGTCGCTTGATCTCCGCTTCCGAACTTGCCTTTCCGGCCATGAAATTCGCGGCCTTCAAAGTCTTGACCAATGGATTCTTCATCGATGTCTCATTTCCCCCGTTTCAAAGTTGTTTCCACTGATATTTCTGCAGATCCACTTTTCCGTTTACAACCTTCACGCCTTCCTTCCGAAGCAGCTTCTCCTGTGCGCCCGATCCGCCGAACGCGAAGCTTCCGGAGCATTCTCCTGCCGCGTTCACAACGCGGTGGCACGGTATGACTCCCGGCTCGGGATTTCTGTGAAGCGCGTTTCCGACGGCCCTCGCCATCTTTCTGTCTCCGGCAAGTTCCGCGACCTGTGCATAGGTTGCCACTTTTCCGCGGGGGATTTTCTTAACCGCTTCGTAAATCCTTTTCGCCGGACTGTCGCTGATCAGGTCATAGCTTTCAGCGATCATCATCCGGATGTCCTCCTCCGGAATACTTCCGTCAAGGATCACCGTGTTCCAGTGTTCCTTGTTCTGATGATATCCCGGCAGGACGGACGAATGTATCTTACGCCAGAACATTGCCCTCATCGGTTCCGCTTTCAGGTTGAGATTGACGTATCCGTCTCTCTCATAGGTCCAAAGAAACGCTTTCTTATTGCCTTTATATCGCACAAGCTGCCAGTTTTCGTCGTGGAACGGAGCCTCCTGATACGTGTCTGGGAAGGACAGCCCGAATTGCAGTGCTTCCTCTCTGGTCTTCATCTTTCAACAATCTCTTTCTCCGGTTTTACTCCGCTACCGGTACGATCAGTTTCAACACTTCCAGCGGCTCTTCTGCCACAGGATAAGCCCCTATCGTCTCCCGTTTCTGAGGAAGCCGGTTTGTGTACCATTTTGCCTGTATCGCCTTCATGCCGGCATTTTCCGCTCCCTGAAGCTCATTGCTTCCGCCATCTCCCACAAAGATGCAATCTGCGAGGTCTACACCTAACCGTCTTGCCGCCTCCTCGTAAATGCCGCGGTCCGGCTTTTTCTTATGAACTTCGTAGGACAATACCACTTCATCGAAGTATCGGAACAGCTCCGACTCCCGGATCACCTTCACCTCTTCCGAGGAGCAATTACTCACGATTGCCGTCCGGAATCCTCTGCTCCGCAGCTCTTCAAGCAAACGGAACACCTCAGGATCAATACATTCAAAGCATGCGGCCTTTGTAGACATTCTCCGGTTGAGGACATACGCCAGGGTCTCGGCACTGATTTCCCTGCCAAGCTTACTTCCCGCGTATAGGATCGAGCCTTCAAAATCGATTTCTCCGAGATAACGCTCTTCTTCCTTCTCCTCCCAGAGAACATCAAACTCTTCTTTGTCAACGCCGAGGTCGGCACACATTTTTCGCTTGGTGTATTTTTCGTGCCCCCATTCCGTGATCAGGGTTTCAAACAGGTCAAAAAGCAGCGCCTTTATCCTGTTTCCGCCGGTTTGCTGATCCCGGCCACGCTTTCTGCGGTAAATGGTTCTTGTGTACCGGATTTCTTCCCCCAGCGTCTCCCCGGTTGTTTTCTCAAAGTCCTCTTCGTTGAAATCGGGGAAGAACACATCCCCGTTTTCAACCGTCAGATCGACCTCGGTGATATACATAATGTCGACCAAGGGAATCGCTTCCTTGTACAGGCCATAGCCTCCGGCGATAAATACATCCCTGTCCCCCGCCATTTCGATTGCTTCCCTGACGGAGCCCGCGGTCTGAACGCCGTCTCCTTCAAACTGTTTTGTTCTCGAAACAACAATCGTGGTCCTGTTCGGAAGCGGGTGCCCGATCTCCTCATAGGAGCGGCGGCCCATCACGACGATATTTCCGGTGGTGAGCTCTTTAAACTGCTTTTGCTCCCCCTTAATCCTCCACGGTATTTCTCCGCCTTTCCCGATGACGTTATTGTTCGAACGGGCTACGATCAATCCTATCATTCTTCTTCCCCTATGTGTTTTTATGATCCCCGGGTTAAAGGTCCTTCCGTAGAACGATTTTCTCTTCCGTCCTGTATTCTTCGTAAAATCCCTGTTTCAGGAACAGTTTGATCGCTGTGTTGTCAATGGCGATGTCATCATAAAGAACCTTGATCCCGTTTTCCTTCGCCGCAAGACAAAGGAGCTCCAGCCCCCTGGAGCCATACCCTTTTCCTCTGTACTTAGAGAAGATGATAACATCGGCGACATATCCGTCGTACTCGGGATCGTAGTGATACGCAACCTCTCCGACAAAACCGTTCTCATCTTTCAGGTACCTGTAAAATCTTCTGTTCTCATGATTTACAACCCAATAGTCATACCAATCCTGCCAATCCTCCTCCGGAAACGGAATGGTTCCGCCCCAGGCGTGGTTGTATGACATTGTCTCCTCGTCCGCCATAAGGCTTTCCCGAAACCACAAATCCCCCAATTCGGGTGTTATCAATTCAATCATCGATTCCCTCCGTCACGGCTTCTTCACCCCGTATTTCCAAGGCCTTGCCGTTTCGGGAATTATACCATAAAAAAGCCTCTTCTGACAAGAAAAAAGGGCTTGCCGCAGGTGCGACAGCCCTTTCTTCCCATAAGGGGATACCATCTTTTGAAAATTCCGGTCTAACGGAGCTTCTCCCAGACATACGGGAGGACCTTCTTTTTGTCAGTTATGATCTTCGCCTGGCAGAAAAGACCGTTCTTGAGGGGAATACTCTTTCCCTTCCCGTCGGTCAATTCGGTCATGTCGATCTCAACCCAGGCATAGCAATAGGATATCCCGCTCTCCGAGCCGTATTGGATCGTCTCGGAAATTTTACGCACGAACCCCGTTATGACACCGTATTCACTCGCAGGAAAAGCCGTCGTCTCCAACAGGACCTGCTGTCCTTCCGTTACCTTTCCGATGTCATTGCTGAGAATGAAAATCTGAGCCTGAAATGTCTTTTGCGGAGTCGGGAAGAGATACCCGACACAGCTTTCGGCCTCCAGGGTCAGGCCTGTCCCTCCATCCAGGGAGGTGTAGAAGTACCCGCTCTCTTCCGCCCGGATGACCGGCGCTTCCTCCGTCTGATCCTCTTTCTTCGAGTCCTTGTCGCTTCCCACAAGCCTCAGCTCGTACAGAACGGTTCCCTCCGTGACATACTCCCCGTCTGTGACGTTGCATTTGGTGATCTTGGCATTATAATCGCATGTCACCTCGGTGACGCCGTCGCCGTACAGGAAAACGCCGTTGCATTCCGTCACGATGTCAATTTCGGAAAATGCCATCCACAAAACAGCTATCACAATGATCCCAAGCAGGATATAGAGAAAGGCAACGACCGCCGGATTGGGCTTTTTCTCATAAATCTCCGTGCTTTCCGACAGGTCCTTCATATCGATGATGATCGGTTTCATACCGTTGTCACCTCCGTTCCGCATTCGCCTAAGGACTGCTGTCTCACCAGCTCGGCGTATCGGCCGTTTTTGGCGATCAGCTCCTTGTGCGTGCCCTCCTCGACAATTCTTCCCTTATGCATTACGAAGATCTTGTCACAGTTCTTGATGGTGCTTAAACGGTGCGCGATGAAGATGGTTGTGATATCCTTCGCGTACTCGCGGATCGTCGCATCCAGTGCCCGCTCCGTGATCGAATCCAGGTTGCTGGTGGCCTCGTCGAGGATGAGGATATCCGGCTTTTTGAGTATCGCCCGTGCGATTGCGAGGCGCTGTCTCTGGCCGCCCGAAAGGTTCGCTCCGTTCTCCTCCAGAAACGTCCCATAACGAAGCGGAAGATCGATGATGAAATCATGGGCCTGCGCCAGTTTGGCCGCCGTCACAACGTCATCGGTCGTCACATCGTCCATCCCGAGAGTCAGGTTACTGTAGATGTTGCCGCTGAACAGGAACGTCTCCTGAGGAATATATGCAATTCTGTCGCGCAGGGATTCAATCTGAATGTCCTCGATACTGCGGTCGCCGATCAGTATCTCCCCTTTTTCGGGTGTGTACATGTGAAGCAGCAGTTTGGAGAGCGTCGTCTTTCCGGAGCCGCTCTCTCCGACAAAGGCCACTTTGCTGCCCTGTGGGATCTGTATCGTTATGTCTTCCAGAACAAGCTGTCTGGTACCGTACCGGAAATCCAGATTTCGGATGGAGATATCCCCCTTCAGATCCTTCGCCTCTACCTTGTGCAGCTCCTGCTCCGTCTTCTCGGCCTCCAGATCCAGAATTTCCCCAAGACGGTCCGCCGCAACCACGGCCGTCTGCATCTGCGGCTGAAGGTCGATCAGATTCTTGATGGGAGTGAGGAAGTAAACAAGCAGCGCATTGAAGGTGATCAGACCGCCGGCCGTCATCTCTCCGCGGATGACACTGAGCGCGCCAATCCACAGGATGACCACGCCGCCCACCAGCTCCACCGTAGCCTTCAGGCCTTCCTGCAGGTTGCTTACCCAGGAGAGTCGGAAAATGCTCTTCAACAGCCTTACGAACTTCGTCTCCGTCTCATGTTTCGTCCTGCGCTCCGCGTTGTAGGCCTTCACCGTCTGGATACCGTTTAAGGATTCCACCATGTAGGAGGTCAGCAGCGCGTTATCCTCCATCACGTTCTCGTTCAGCTTTTGATACCGCTCCCGGAAGGTCAGAACGATGATGGCGTAGAGAACCACCATGACCACCGTGACAAGGAAGAGCACCGGATTCTGCGTGCACAGGATCACCGCGCCGGCAGCCGCCATCAACGTGTCGATCATGATCGTCAGGGTCGCCCCCGAGATGGCGTCGCGAACCTTTCCGGCGTCGGTAAACCGGGAGATGATCTCGCCGACCCTGCGGGTTCCGAAGAAATTCATCGGAAGGTCCATGACGTGCCGGTAATATCCCAAAAGCAGCGAGATGTCGAGCTTCTGGCTTAAGTACAGCATCATGTGCGACCGGATCATGCCGAGCGCAACCTGAAACAGGCTCAGAAGGATCATGCCGATGGAAAGGGTCGTCAGCATCTTTGTCAGACTGCAGGGCATTACCTTGTCGATCAACGCCTGAAAGTAAAAAGCGGCGAGGATGCCGAAGAGCGTATAGATCAGGGACGCCAGAAAGATGTGCAAAACCAGGCTTTTCTGCGGCAGCAGCAGGCAGAAGAAACGGCGGAACAGCCCCTTGGTTTCCACACCCTTCCGGAAGGTCTCATTTTTCGTCAACAGGATCAGGACGCCGGTCCATTTGTATGCGGGGGTCTCATTCTCGTCAGCCGTCTCACCGAAAAACTCTTCCGGTTTCAGCTTCACGATCCCCTTGGCGGGGTCGGCGATCACGATCTGCTTCTTCGTGATTTTCTGCACAACGACGTAGTGCAGAAGGTTTCCGTCCACGATGATATGCGCAATGCAGGGGAGCGGAAAATCCGAAAAGATATCCTCTTTCTCACCCCTCACGGTCTTCGCAGTAAACCCCAGTTGTTCCGCAGCCTTGACCATACCGACCGCGTTGGTGCCCTGCATGTCCGTGCATGCGGCCTCGCGGATTTTCGTGATACCAATCTTGTAGCCGTTTTGCTTACAGATGGTCGCCAGACACGCTGCACCGCAGTCCGTAATGTCATGCTGCTTTACACAATAATACTTCATCTTCCACCCCATAGCCAAAAACGGGCCGAATCATACCGAAGCATGCTCAGCCCGCTTTTTTTTCTTACTTATTCACTTTCCATCGCAGTGCTTAAAGAGAAATTACAGCTCCCAAGGATACTTCTTGCTCTTCTGGAATTTGCCATTAGGAGTGAATTTGATATAGCACTTGTAGCCGCCGTTGCCCCAGCTGTTGGAAACCTGCTCAAGGCCCAAGAAAGTGCCATCCTTATAGTACTTCGGTACATAGTAGAAACCACCGTTAACATCCATCATTTCTTTAACGTTCAAAGTGTTAAACATTGTTTTTGCCTCCTCAAGGTAAATGTTGTAATGGTTGTCCAATCGCCTGCGCATAGCAATTGAAGACAAAAAATGGTTACTTGTTAACAAACCCCACCTTCTGCAGGAAAAGGATTTCTTTTCTCTGCAAGCCCATTATAACGACCCGTTTTGAGGAAAATCAACCGTGTCTGGATGAACGACGGTTTTTCTTGATGAACGACAGGAATGTCAAAAACGGTTTAACGGATCCGGTCAATTGTCACGTTCCGAAGGAACGAGTGATACGCCTCCTTCACGGACGCGAGATACTTTCTGCCAACCGGCACAACCGTGCCGTTCGTCATTAAGAGCCCGTCTCCGTTCACCTTTTTGACGTACTGAAGATTTGCCAGATACGACTTGTGGGTCCGTATCATGGTCGTCCCCTCGGTCTGCCCTTCGATGGTCTTGATGCTGTCATATCCCGGGATCTCTTCCTGCTCAAAGCAGATGTTCACATAGTTGCCTCTGGCCTGGACGGAGATGATCCGATCCAGCCGGACATGGCCGATCCCCTGAAGCGTCTTGTAGGAAATGTCGATGTTCTCCCGGTTTTCCCGGATCACGGTTTTGATACAGGATTCCACGCCGACCCGGTCGAGGGGCTTCTCCAAAAAGGCCAGCGTCTTCAGATCGATGGTTTCCCACCGAAGCTCCTTGTGGCTTGTCACGAACACGATCCGCCAGAACCGGTCGTTCCGTCGAACCTTGGCGAGAACCTCAAGCCCGTCCGTTCCCGGCATCTCAATGTCGAGGAACAGCAGATGGATCTTGTCTCCCCGATAGGCAAGCACTTCCTCCCCCGAGGAAAACTCGACGAACCGGAATTCCTGTTTCTGCGCACCAAAAAAATCCTTGCAGATTGTTCTGATCTGCATGCGGTAATCCTCTTCGTCATCGCAAATGCCAATGAAAATCATCGTCTCCTCCGAGTTCCCCGAATACAACCCAAAGGGCCACAGACATTTTACTGTCTTATGACCCCAGGTGCTAAGCGTACTGTTCTGCTGTTATAATCTACCCATCGCAAAAAAATCTATCAAAAGTCAAGGGCGGTCAATTGCTGGGAATTCCCAGGATGAAGCAAAGCCACTCCCAAAAATCGCACTCCCTGAAAAAGCTGCTGCTCTGTTTTACCTGTCTCATCTTCTGTTACACCCCCTTTTTGTTTTTCATTATGAAAAACATCATCGGGAAATGCAATCACTTCTGGATGAACGACATATTTTTTGGATGAACGACATGTTTTCGGGATAAATAACAACGCCTGCGACAGGAATCCCAAGCCCACAGGCCCTACAGCACGATCTCAGCGCGGAACAGTCCCGGCTCTTCCTGAATGGAAAATTCACCGTTTACCTTCGCAACCGTATTCCGGATGTTCATCAGGCCGAATCCGTGATTCCGGTAATCGCTCTTCGTGGTTCCGTGACGCTTCTCCGTCTCAGCGATATCCCTGCAGGTGTTGGAGACGCGGATACAGATCCGATCCATGAAAGAACCGCAGGAGACGCTTATTTTCCGCTCCTTTCCCTCCTCCACCTGCTCTGCCGCTTCCACCGCATTGCTCAAGAGATTGGAGAAGATGACACAGAGATCGAAGGGCTCCATCTCCGTCTGTCCCAGCAGACCGCCGTCCCATTCCCATTGGATTTCCTGCGCTTTCGCCTTCTGATACCATTCGCTGATGATGGCATCCACCACTCCGATCCCGGTAAACTTTTGGACTTCCAGCTTCTGCGTCTCGGTGCGCATCCGTTCCACGTAGGATTTCAGCTGCTGCATGTCGTTTGTCTGAACGCACTGCTCCAACGCTGTCAGGTGCGCATTCACGTCATGTCGGAACCGGCGGATTTTCTGGTCGTTTTCCACGATTTCCCGGATATGGGTCTCCTGCCTTTTCAGGCAGAGCTGGTAGTACTCATTTTCCATCTTGTACCGCAGAGCCCTCTTTTCCACGCTGGACTGCCACAGCACAAGGGCGACAAAAACGATCGCCACGATCACCAGCGCTACGGAAAGCGGGCGGATCCATTCCACGAACACCGCCTTTCCCTTCATCATCCCCTGGGAAATGCTGATGATGATAAAAAGGCACACGGAACCCAGAAGGGTTGTCATATACTGCGACGGGCTGAACACCAGCGTATCCCTCTCCTCGCGCAGTCTGCGGCAGGTGAAAAACAGGACAAAGAAAACAATCGGGAATACGCTCTCCGACGCGACCTGCCACCACATGGATGCCATGAACTCAGGGTACGGGATCCCGGTCACAAACGAAAGAAGGTAGGTGACCAGTATCGAGATGACGCCGGATGCGAAGAATGCGATCGGAAAGGCCAGCGTTACCATGATGTGCCGTTCTTCCACAAGCAGAAGAAGCCCCAAAAGAGCGGCAAACGCTATGACAACCCCGTTATAACCGATCACCTTGGTCCGGAACAACCCGATGACCACCGGGCACAACGCAACCGGTACGCCGATGTGCAGAAAAATATTCTTTCGAAACGGCACACAGAGAATCCATCGATAGACGATATAGTAACTCAGAAAATTGATCAGATAATCCACCACCCACAAAGCCATAGTCAGCCTCTTTCAGAAGTACGTAACCCACAATCCACAGCGGACAGCGCATTTTTGTAACGCTGCGTAAAAAATTATTTAATCAATTATTTCATATTTTTCATAATACGTCAATACGAACATGACAGAAAAACGGTCATTCCATCACCATCTGGTTGATCAGTTTCGCAATGGCTTCCGGCGACTCCCGGACCTCCTTGTTGAGCCAGACACAGACCACGCGGTATACGCCGTAAGTAATGTAGTTATAAAAGTACTCTAACGCCTCCTCGCTCTTACTTACCGAATACCGGTTTACGAAGGATGTGGTGATGGCGTCCGTCGAGAACAGCCGGTTTGGGAATGCCGGATCCACATTGTTGTTGATGATCAGCCTTGCGAATTCCAAGTTGTCCTCCAGGTACCGACAAGCGGCCACCAGGATCTTCTCGGAATCCGTCTGATTCTTCATGATGGTGTGTGAGATAAACCCGATCAGGTCATTTTCCATATCCGCCAGCAGATCGAACTGGTTCCCATAGTATTTGTAAAACGTGGTGCGGTTCACATCCGCTGTCTCGCATAGCTCCCGGATGGAGATGTGATAAATATCCTTTTCTTTCAACAGTTCGATCAGAGCGTCTTTCAGCATGCGCTTCGTTATCCTTACGCGCCGGTCCTCTTTCTTCTCCATAACGCCTCCTTTTTTCGAAAAATGTCAACACACCGTGGCGGAATCGTTGATTATCTTTCCAAAGTTAAAAATCTGTCGGTTGTTTTGTCAACATGTGTCAATTATATTTTTGATGCAAAGTAATGTCAAGAGAGGTAACCGTTTGTGAAAAAAACAGCACTATTCCTTGTAAACCGCCGCTATATCCTTCTGGCAGTCCTTTTTCTGATCACGGCGGTGTGCATCTTTTTAATCCCGAAGGTCGCTGTCAACAAGGATCGCACAAAGTATCTCGCCGATGACTCGGGCATGAAGCAAGGGATCGCCATCATCAATTCGGATTTTCCGGAGGAGGACGAAAAATCCTCCATCCGGGTCATGTTTGACGATCTTCCCTCAGAGAAAATTCCCGATATCAGATCCCGGCTTGCCGCTCTCCCGAATGTCAGCAGCGTGACCTATGAACCGGAGAGCCAGGATTACAACAAGGAAAACCACACGCTGTTCATCGTGAAAAGCCGGTATGACTATACATCGGACGAGGAGAAACAACTGGAGAAGGCAATTTCGGAAGAATTCCGCGGATATACCGTCGCCCTTCGGAACGACGATATCCCGGCAACCGTCGTTCCGCTTAAGCTGATCCTGGTTGTGTTTCTGTTCGGCATCGTCGTTCTGACGCTCATGTCCCATTCGTGGCTCGATCCCGTATTGTTTCTTACCACCATCGCCGTGGCGGTGGCCATCAACATGGGAACCAATATCATTCTCCCCCATATCGACGAACTGACCACCGCCATCGGGCCGATCCTGCAGTTCGTCCTTTCCATGGACTACTCCATCATCCTGATGAACCGCTATCGTCAGGAGAAAACCAAAGGCGGGGAGAATACCGAGGCTATGAAAACCGCTCTGGCCGGTTCGATCTCCTCCATCGCGTCGAGCTCACTCACGACGGTTGCGGGGCTTCTCTCCCTTGTCTTCCTGAGCTTTAAGCTCGGGCCGGAGCTCGGCATCGTCCTTGCGAAGGGCGTATTTATCAGCATGATCTGCGTATTTACCTTCCTCCCGACGATGATCCTGGCATTCGACCGGCAGCTTGAGAAGACAAAAAAGAAAGCTCCCCGGATTCCCATGGGAGCTCTGGCGGCCGGAAGCCACAAGGTTCGATTTGTGATGCCGGCGATCTTCCTCGTTCTGTTGATCGGATCCTATCTGCTTCAAAGCGCTGCTTCCATCTCCTTCACCGAGAAGAACGAGGATCCTCTGGCAGATGTGTTTCCGAAGGAAAATACCGTCGTTGTCCTCTACAACAATCAGGATGAAGGCAAACTTCCGGACATCATCGCGGAGCTTGAGAAGGATTCCCGGATTTCGGAAGTGATCGGATATACCAACACCATCGGAAAGGGACTGACTGTTTCGGAAATGTGCGCAGCCCTCAGCGAATTCGGTGCAGGCAGCGCCATCGATGAGAGCATGATCCAAATGCTCTACCTGTCCTACGAACAAGCCTACGGATCAACCGGCGGAACCATGACGTTTCCGCAGCTGTTTGACTATATCTGCGATGATCTTATGAATGATGCGCGGTATGCCGATGTCTTCACCCGGGCAACCAAAGCCGGGGTTCTCCTTGGAAGAGCCTCCCTGACAGGCGCCGTCAGGCAGATGAAAGGCGATACATACAGCCGGCTTGTGCTCACCTCGGATTATCCCGACGAATCGCCGGACACCTACCGGTACATCGATCAGATAGAGGAACTGTGCAGTGAACGGCTCGGGGAATACTACCTTGTCGGCAACTCGGTGATGGTGAATGAGATGAATGAAACCTTCAAGACGGAATATCCGCTGATCACGCTGATCACCGCGATCTCCGTATTTTTCGTCGTGCTGATCGCGTTCCGAAACCCGACGCTGCCGCTGGTTCTGACCCTTCTTGTACAATGCGGCGTGTTCATCACCGTGGCTATCTTCGGCGCGTACAGCGGCACAATCTATTATCTCGCCCTGATCGTGGTTCAAAGCATATTGATGGGCGCTACCATCGACTACGGCATCGTGTTCTGTAATTTCTACCGGGAGAGCAGAAAAACCGCTGATGTAAAGCAATCCCTGAAGGCAGCCTGCGAGGGCTCCATTCACACGATCATGACCTCGGGAGCGATCCTCGTGTTCTGCCTTGCCTCCCTCGGGATCTTCGCCTCCGCGGTGATGGTCTCCGAGGTGTGCATCACGCTGTTCATCGGAGTCGTCATCGCCCTTCTGCTGATCCTTCTGGTCCTTCCGGGGCTGACCGCCTGCTTTGACCGGCTGATCATCCGGCATCACCCGGAAAATGGGAACCTGACGCCGTGATGGTTTCTGCTGAAGCAGAAGCCTCGGACTTTATTCCACGGTTCTCTCGTACATCACAAGGGTCATTTTGTCGTTGACGACCTCTTCCTCGCCGGTGAGGACAAACCCGCATTTTTCGTAGAGATGGCAGTTGCGGGGCTCCTCCTTGATGGTTTCCAGTCTCCAGGTCTTCACCTCGGGATACATCTCAAAAACCTTCCGGATCGCGGCATACCCGAAGCCCCGGTTCTGGTAGCGCGGCAGGATGAAGATCGGACTGATGAACGACACTTCATGCTCCTCCGGGTCGTTGTGGCCGACGTTGATGACACCGACCCGGGCTCCGGACACGCAGATGAAATAGTATTTCCGGTTCGGCCGCGCTGCCCTTGCACGGATGCGGTCGGTTGACTCCAGCGCCGGAGAACCCGCATCGTGATACTTCTCATAGAGAGGCATGAACGCCTCCTCCTGCATCTGCTGAAGCTGCTCAATCTCGTCGTCCCGCACGGGGTCGAAATAGATCTGTTGGACCATCCGCTCCGGCTTTACATCCGGAAGCGAAAAATGTTCCTTGATCATCCGCGCGACCGCATCGGGCTCGAGGTTTGTGTTGTCAATCTTAATGTAGTTCGGGAACGGGATCTCACCGTCGCGGCTCACGATCCGGTACTTGGTCTCCTCACGGATGATCCGGTCGTCGGAGATCGTGATGTCGCGCTTGGAAGCCTTGTGGAGCAGCCGGTTTTCCGTCTTGTTGCGGGCAAGCCGCACGTCGCGGTCAGCAACCAGCTCGACATAGTACACGGTTCCGCCGGTGGCCTCGAACCGGTCGGCGACGCCCTTGATGTAGTCCCAATCGGACTGCAGGTCGAAAGCCCACATGTACGTGAAGATCATTCCCTGATAGTCGGTCTTGAGGAACGCCTCAAAGCAGTCCTCGCGGATTTTCTCCACAAGGGCATGGTCAAACCGCCCCATCAATTCGATGACGGGCTCGATCGCCATATGGTTGTGAAACAACCGGAAATCGGTAATCTTCCGAAGCTCCTGTCCTACGGTCATCTTCCCGACCGCACCGCAGCCGAATATTATGATCAGATCCATATCTTTGCCTCTCTAATTCTTTTTCTTTGCATCATTTTCCGTTCAACACGATCAACGGTATCAGCATCTCGTCCTCCGTCAGGCTCCCGTGCAGGGAAACCCAGAACTCGTCGTGAACCATGATCGACAGGTTTCCGGTGGCGATCGCCAGATAGTTTCCGAGCATTCCCCGGAAGCATTCGTGATGTGCTCCGGTCCCGAAGAGGTTCTGCCCGATCGCCTCATCCATGGGCATCAGCAGGAACCGGTCGCCGAAGAGACGCGTAAACTCAGCGACAAACGTCTCCTCCTTCCCCTCCTTCACAAAGAGGTTCAACACCCTCGGCTCCAGCGAAGGCATTCGCTCAAGGCAGTCCGTGAGCACGGGATAATCCTTGATCCACACAAGCTCCGTATCGATGTGGCCGTGATCTGCGGTCACCAGAAACAGCGTATCCGGAAAATCCTCCGCCAGTTTCGCGACTCTGGCCTCGATCTTCCGAAGGACCTTCCTCACGATATTCGCCCCGCACCCGTTTCGATGGATCACGCCGTCCGGCTGGTTCCAATAGGCGTAGATGTATTTGCCGCCGGGCTCTTCGCAGTACTTCCGGATTCCGTCGCACACGCCCGCGAAGTCCTGAATGGATCTGTCTAAAAACGGTGCGACGATGCAGGCCTTCCCGCCGCTTCGGTTGATGCGGTCAACCACGTTCTCAAAAGGGGTAAAAGTTCCGGCGACATTGTACTCCGCCGCCTGCTCGGAGGTGCACTGGACCGTGTTCAGAAACACCGTGACGTTTTTGTCAATCTGGGGATAGTAGCAGTCCCACCCGAGCCAGCTGTGTTCGCAGGGCTGCAGACCGGACATCATGGAAGTTGTCGCCGCTACCGTTGTGGAAAGAAACGTCGAGCTGTAAATTCCCGCAAGATTCGATCGGAACAGTCCGTCCTCCTGTAGATGTCTCTCCAGGATCGTCTTTCCCATACCGTCCAGAAGGATCACAACGACATTTGCGTAATCTTTTTGCAGATACGGCTCCGCCAACGGCAACGGCTCTCCCACGGTTTTTGCACCGAACTTCTTGAGAATAGAGTTCGGCAGGTTGGCAATACAGTTGCTGTAATCCGGATAAATCAGTTTATTCATGCTGTTCTCCCGTCTTTTTTGCAAATGTACAGAAGATGGTTTGTCATTCCGAGAAGTTCCCGCTTCTCGCAAATGGCAAGATACCATCGCTTGAATGCCTCAAAGTCCTCATCGCCGATTGAAAAATCCTCCCGCGCCTCGACAGTCTCCAGCATCCCGTCGACACCCGCCGTGGTAATCCGCAAAACGGGTTTCTCCTCAAAAAGCTGCTCAAACTCCGACACGTCATAGCCGGTAAAAAGCTGCTCCTTAAAATGCCGGATCGTATAGTCCGCAGTGAAGTTTTCCTCCTCACCCGCAGCCCAGTTTCCCTGCAGGTAGTTTGCATACATGATACCATAGACCGAGATAAAGGCGAAGAGAAGAACGCCCTTCGGTTTGGTCACACGGATCGCCTCATCGATCGCCTTGCGGATCTCATCCTTCTCATAGAGATGGTACATCGGTCCGAACACAAGCGTCACATCGAAGCTGTCGTCCGCAAAGCGCGAAAGGTCGGTGGCATCACCCTGTTCGGCACGGAGTCCGGCAACGCCCCGGCCGTTTTCCAAAAGTACCGCGAGGTTGCTCTCCACGAGTTCCACCGCGGTCACGTCCATGCCCTCCTTCGCCAGCGCGATGGAGTACCTGCCGGTGCCGGCGCCGAGTTCCAGAACCTTCGTGCCCTTTTCGGCAAACTTATGGATATACTCCATAGTCACGGCGTACTCCAGCTGCCCGTGACGGCTCTTGACAAGTCTTCGGTCCTCACAGACCTCGCTGTAGAAGCTTCCCACAATCTCCTGTCTTGTGCTCATATCATTTTCCCCCTTTATTTTGTCAGATCCTTGTACATCAATATCTCGTCATGGTACGTTCCATCGTCAAAGCGGACCCCGTTGTGCCTGCGGCCGCTCTCGATGAAGCCGCATTTTTTGTAGAGCGCCTGTGCGCGCTCATTTTCCGCAACAACCTCGAGATCCATCTGCTCCCAGCCGATACCGCGGGCCAGTTCGCTCAGGTAATCGATCATAGCGGTACCGATTCCCAGGCCCCAGAACTCCTTGTAAAGGGCGATCGCAAGGGAACAGCGGTGGCGGATCTTCCGCTTCTCACCGATCCCGCTGACGCTGCCGTTTCCGGCGGGTCTGCCGTCCACCAGGGCGATCATCATAGCATGATACGGATCCTCGAGGAGATTACCGAGAATCTCCGCCTCGCGCTCCAGGGTAAAATTGACCTCATCCGGATTGCGTAAGAGGAAGTCGGTCTCCGCGCAGGTCTTCTTCAGATACTCGATCATCTCGGCCGCGTACTCCGGGGAGTTCGGCTTCAGGATGCATGTCCTGCCGTCCTTCAAGGTTATGGTTCTCTCTGCAAATTTCATGGCTGTTCTCCCTTTCATTTCTCTCAGATATTATACCAACGGTCTCGTGATAACCGTAACGTCGTTCTGTCCCTTCACTGCGATCTGGAAATCGTCCTCATAGACCACTTCACCCGGAAGCTCCAGACATTCCGAAACATAAAACTGTATGCCGTATTTGTCGCCCATATCCCTGTAAAATGTCATCTGCTGCCAGATGTCATTGCCTTCAGACGTATCCTTGAACCACGTCACGGCGCCTTCGGGATTGCCCGCCTCGTAGTACGGCGGAAGCGGCAGCACCTCCTCGAAGTACTCGCGGTTCTTCCAATACTCCGCGATCTCCTCCTTGGTGGGAATCTCCGCATCGATCAGCTTTCCGATGGTTGTGAAGATGCCCCGGGGCTGCTTCGTGATCCAGGCCATATCAGCGGTGTGCACGCGGTAGTATTTCATCTTCGGAAGCTCTCTTTCGAGATACCCGCAGGTAAACGGGAAGAAGTCGAACTTCTGTGTTCCGGAGTGGATAAAGCCGAAGCTTTCGTACCATTTGCGAAGTCTCTTGTTCTCCTCCACAATGCCCATTTTCAATACTGTCTTCCCGAGGCTTTTCGCCTGACTCATGGCATCGGTCAGAAGCTTCGCGCCGATTCCTCTGTGGCGGTACTCCGGAAGCACCGAGAGGTTATTGAGTTCGACGGATCCGTCCTCCTGAAGAGCTAACGAATAATACCCTGCAATCTTCTTTCCGACGAGGTAAACATACATCGGCCGCTTCTCCACACAGAACTGATACAGCAGGCGGTTTTCGTCCGTGGCAAATGCCGTGAACCGGGGTGCATTTTCCTCGGTAAATCCGAATTCATCGGCCACGGTTTGGAACGACTTTCGGATGACCTCCACGCACTCCGGAACCTCATCGATGGACATGCGGCGAAGGAATTCCGACTTACTCTCGGCTGCCTCTTCGTCCGTCTCCGGCAGGGTAATCCAGTACCGCTGCTGCACAACGCCCTCGACCTCCGGCTCGTTCTCCAACACGCCGCCGTTTTTCTGAATGCTTCGGGCGCTGCCGGTGTTGTCCTTGTCGCACACCATTAAAACTCTGAAAATGCCCAGCTGCCGGCATTTCTCAAGTGCCAGCCGGATCATCTCCGTCGCATATCCTTTGCGCCGCTCGGAGGGGCGGATCCCGTCGCCGATGTGGCCGCCGTCGAGAAGCAACGCCTCGTTTAGGTAGTGGCGGAGATTGACCGCACCGACAATGATGTTTCGCTCCTCATCGAGGGCAAACCATGTGGTGGTTGCTACATGCCCGTGATTGTTGTCCGTATCGATGTTTTTGCAATAGTTCTCGTAATCGTGATAATCGAGCCGCCGGATGGCATAGGGGACAATCTTTTCCCCGGTTGCATACCACTCATCAAGCATGTCGCAGATCAGGTCTTTATAGCGGTCATCCGCTTTAACCAATCGGAGTTTCATGGCATGTTCCTCACATTTCCGCGCCCCGCGATGGAGCGCTTGGTATTTTCACCCCCACAGGGGCGCTCAGTCTTTTCTTCGCAGGATCCAGATCAGATTGCTGCGGTACAATGCGGCCGTGGAAGGATCGTTCAGATCCTCCTTGTCGCCCTTGTAACCGCGGAAGATATCCAAAACCTCAAACCCGCAGAGCTCTGCCAGAAGGAACATTTCGTGGCGGTTCGTCTGCCGCATCAGAAGCGGGCGGATGCGCGTAGCGATAATCTCGCCGGCCTCGTTGTACTCCTCAAACTTCCAGTTGCCGTACATCTGCTGCGTATACGGGTTGTACGTGATCGCATTGTAAATCTTCTCACGGTTTCCGTCGGCGTTTACATACTCCAGGCGGAAGGAATAGTCATCCGGCGTCGTCATCATCTGCTGCGCCTGCATCGGGGGCCACGGATCAAACGTGTTGAGGGTAAGGATCCCGCCCGGAAGAAGCTGCTCACGAAGATTCCGAAGGGCGTCCTTCTGCAGCTGCTGCGTCGGAAGATGCATAAAGCCGCTTCTGGCGATGATCGCCAGCGAGTACTTGCGGCCGGAGTCAAACTTCGTCATGTCCGCGGGGTAGATGTTGAGGGAAAGGCCCATTTTCCGTGCCTTCGCGTCGGCGACTTTGCACATCTCCGCCGAAAGATCCGTGCCGTCGGCCATAATCCCGCGCTCCGCGAGATACAGTAACACCGCCCCCGTTCCACAGGCGACATCGACGACGCCGCCGTCGCCGTACTGCTTCGCAAGCTCATAGTAAAACTCCCGGAAGCCCTCGTGGTTGTCCTGCCCGTTAGAGTACATTACGTCGAGATATCGGTCGTAGTTCTCCGCTACATCCTTGTAATCGTGAAGATCCATGGTATTTCTCCTTTCCTTGTACGAGCAAGCTCGAGAGCTCGCTTCCAGAAAAAAATATAACCGCCTACCCGAAACAGGATAGGCGGTCATCATCAACGTGTTATGATATTCCGGTAATCTATTCTGCTCTGTGGTCCGAATTAAAGTATACGAAAACAAAACCATAATCGTGATCAGGGGTCATGGTCTTAGAGTTGACGTATTCAATTCGGGTCACAAGCTGGATCATAATCGTTGTTCCTTTCCGAAATATTGTCGCTATGTTACTCCGCAGGTTTCGATTTGTCAAGCAGTTTTTTCAGCAGAAAACTGATTTTTTGCAGGCTCATTTTCCGTCAGATAACTCACTTCATCCGGTAGCCGATGCCCCAGATGGTTTCGATGTACTCCTTCTCGCTGGCCTGCTTCAGCTTCTTCCGAAGATTGCTCATGTGGACATCGAGGGTCTTCGTCTCGCCGACATAGGGCTCCTGCCAAGCGTACTCATAGATGGCGTCCTTGGAGTACACCCGGGTGGGATGCTGGACCAAAAGCTCGAGGATCAGGAACTCCTGCCGGGTCAGCTTCGGCACTTCGGCTCCATCCGCCGTCACCGTAAAATGCTCCTTATCCATCGAAAGTCCCCCGTAGGTCAGCGTATCGCTCGCCGGCACATCCCCGCGCTTGCGGAGCTGCACGCGGATGCGGGCGGTGACTTCCTTGATCTCGAAGGGTTTCGTCACATAATCGTCGGCGCCGATGCTTAAAACATCGACCTTGGAATCCAGGTCATCCTTCGCGCTCACCACAATGACGGGAGTGCTGTTTCCCTTAGCACGGATCTCCCGCAGTACGTCCTCGCCGCTCTTGCCCGGCAGCGAAAGGTCCAGAAGCACCAGATCGTAGTGGTCCACCGCCAGCCGGAGCATGCACTCGGAGCCGGAGTACGCCTGCCCGCAGGCAAAGCCCTCCTTCTCAAGAGCCTCCGAAAGCATCGCGTTGATATTGCTGTCATCATCGACGATCAGTATCGTATCCATAAAACCCCTCTCTGTTATAGGTAATCAGTGATCCCTACGGCAGTATCACATCCACCCGCACGGCCTTCCCGGTCAGGGAATACGCGGGCTTTACGCCGGCGAGATACTCCCCCTTCACGGGCCGTTTGATGACGATCCGCTTCGGACGCGCCGCAATGGCTGCCCCTAACAGCTTCTCCCCGTCCGCGCACGGCTCCTCCAGGTGGTGAAGCACCTGAAATTTCTTCCGGACAGCCGCGCTCTTCGTGCGCTCCGGAAACATCGGGTCAAGCAGGATCACGTCCACGGTCCGGCCGATGCCCCCCGAGAGCGCCTCGATGCTGTCCCCCCGGACAAGCTCCATGCGCCCGATCAGAGGTGCCAGCACCGCATCCTCCCGAGCCCGCCGCATCGCGTCCGCAAGAAGCTCCGCGATATACGGATTCCTCTCGTACAGAAGCACCTGATACCCCGCTGCCGCCAGCAACAGGGCGTCCTCGCCGAATCCCGCGGTGGCGTCCACGGCAAGCATCTGCGTCCGGTCACCCTTGATCTTCGCCGCTTTTACCAGCAGCTCCGACGCAAGGTTTCTCTGGGAAAGGCGGGGAAGCATATGTGTAAGGTCCGCTCTCAGCTCTCCCTCCGGGGCACACAAAGCAAGCCCGTCCCCGCCGAGCCGGAGATACACCCCGCCGGTTGCAGCAGGATCGCCGTCCCTGCCGGCGGTCTGCGGCGAGTCTCCGCCCCTGACTCCCTCATAGGGAATGCCGAGCCGCTGCGACAACGCGCGCGCCTCTTCCTCAAGGGATTCCGTCTGTGCAATTATCCGGGGGTTCTCCGTCATTGCGCGTCCTCTCTCAGAAAATGCCTTTTTTCGGCGCTGTTTTTCCGTAGTATCCGTCATTTTCCGCGCCGTATTTCTCTGTCAACTATACAACAAGGGAATCGTTCCGTAAAGTGGATTTTTCTGTTCCGATATGGTATTATAATCATTACTACACTGCTTGCGCGCGAATTCCGCGTCGCATCCGGAGGTTGGTTATGAGGCTGATCCGAAGACGTATCTGCGCTCTTCTGCTCTGCATGATTCTCATTGCAGGGCTGCTGCCCATGACCGGGACCTCCTCTTTTTTCGCCCTTGCGGCGGAAAATGATACCCCGGACAGCGATTCCTACGGGATCTCCATCGACATCGAACCCCTCGCCGCCGCGGGTGCATCCTACGCCACCCCGGAAGACCGTGCCGAGGCGGTCAATGAGATGCGGTACCGCTATATCGCCGAGCTGCTTTCCCATGTGGGAAGCCCCTATGTAAAGGGCAAAGGGCATTTTTCGCGCTCCAAAGAGTTCGACTGCTCCGGCCTGGTCGCCCACGCTTTCATCGCCCTGGGATACAGCCGTTACTTCTCCATCAGCGAGAAGAGTTGGAACCCCGGAAAGTTCCAGGCGTACGACAGCAACGGCGTACCGTCCTCCGCATGGAAGGATTTCTCCTGGCGCGGTTCCCATGGCCTGCTGGAAAATGTCAAGGACGGCCAGCAGCTGTACCTTATCCCCGACAGCTCCAAGAAGCCGGTACTGGTGTTCACGGTCCGCAAATCCGACAAGAAAAACACGGATTTTGCCTCGAACATCTCCAACCCGTCCAAGTGGACGGATGACTTCCGGGACGCCGTAAGCCGACGCGGCACCATTCTTGTTAAAAACCACGCATCCCAGACAAAATGGCATACTACAGCTGTAGTAGGATACTATGACGCCGATTGGTTCCTCGAGAACGGCTACGACATCAATCCCGCCAAAGCGTCGATTTCCACAGTGAAATCCGCCATCCGTCAGGACCTCCAAAAAGAATTGTCCGGATACGGATTTTCCGTCAAATCCCTCTCCCGGGTCCACCGCGGTCTGGCCAACGGCGCTCTCTCAAAAGAGAAGATCGGAGGGAAGAACACCAACTCGAGCTTCAACGACCTCGACCGCGAGGATGACGTCTATCCCGCCATGTGGGATCTGCGCCAGCGCGCGATCACATCCGGGATGCAGTATTCCCCGCTCTGGCAGGTTGACGCACTCAACCCGCGCATGGGAGTTTCCGTCAACAATTCCACCCTCGCCCTCAATCAGGATTACTCCATCGCCATGGTTTTGGAATGGGAGGAGTTCGGCGACTGCCATCTGACCGATTATGACAACGCCTCCGACTTCGGCGGGGAGGACCGCCCGATCGCCGGCGCGGAATATGCGATTTACCGAAAAGATACCAAGGATTCAAAGAAAAAGAACAGCGGCGAAACCGTCACCTGGGAAGAGCTTGCCGACCGTAAGCCTCTCGCAACCGCGATCGCGGACGAAAACGGGGAGGTTCATTTCCGCGGCCTCACGCTTGACGGAGTAACCCATCAATCCGGCTTTTATGTGATCGAGCTTTCGCCGCCGGAGGGCTGCGAGGCAAACCGCACAGTATATCCTGTCACCCTGACAACCGACGACGATGTTGAGATCGTCGAGGGCGGCATTGTTACCTGCCGGTATCTCACCGGCTCCCTCTCCGTTCTTCTGGACAAAGAGGGCTGTATGGTCTACCCCGGGGAAGGTTCCCGCGGATTCACAACGACTACGCTTCGCACTGTCGACATCACGGATTCCCGCAGTGAGTTGTTCCGGGCTGACGCCACATATCAGATCCTTGCGGGCGCGGACATCGTACGAAACGGTCATGTCCTGTACCGCAGCGGGGAAGTGGTTTCCACGGTCTCCGGCAGCGCCAACAATACCGTGACGGCCGATCATCTTCTCCTGGATTCCTACTACGTGCGGATTAAAGCCGCGCCTTCCGGATGGTCCTCCTCGAGTCCCGGAAAGACCACCTCCGCGGCTTTCACGCTTTCCGGGGAGCAGCCCCATGCGAACCGCGTCCTCACCTGCAGCAGACAGCGTCTCGGCGTTTCCTTCCTCCTGACGGACAGCGCCGGAAATCCGGTCACCGGAGGCCGCTATGCCCTGTGCTGCGGGGAAGATGTCTATGACTATACCGGCCAAAACCGGGTAGTTACAACAGGGGCCGTGATCGCCGTCTCCCGTGCAGACGAGGACGGCAATCTGGCATTCGGGATCTCCCGGGAAGACGGGACCGACGCTTTTGCGGACATGCCTTCCTGCTGCTCCTACTATCTCGTGGAGCTCGAGGCTCCGGACGGGTATCTTCCCAAGGATTACCACCTTGTGGAATTCACCTATTCCGACACGGCGTGGGCGTATCGCAATGAAATTGAGCGCAGTTTCTCCGTCGTCTACGGAGACGGGACAGTCATCGCCGAAGCAACGGACCTCCCGGAAGAAGCTGCAGGCTTTTCGGTTTCTTCGGATGACACGATTTCCGTTCTCTCCGCCAGTGCTGCAGGCTCCTACAACAAGGCTGCGCTTCCTCTCGTTATGCTTCTGATCCTCTTAAGCGGGGCGACGGTCCTGCTGCTTTATCATCGGTCCCGGGAGGAAAATGCATAAGATAACGCCTTTTTTGTCGAAAAACCGCAAAATCTTGCATTGCACTCATTTTCCGTGTATTGTATAATGCTCTTCGATAGATGACTGTTACCGAGATACGGTTTCATACATGTTATGTAGAGGAGGACACAAAATCTATGGCAAAAATCAAGTTGGAACGGGCGAATGAAAGAACGCCTCTGGTTAAGACAATCTACACGGCGGATCCGTCCGCTCACGTGTTTGACGGCAAGATTTATATCTACCCTTCACACGACTTCGCACATGATTGCCCCGATGACGATAACGGCGATCAGTATATCATGAAGGACTACCATGTTCTTTCCATGGACAACCTCGATGCGGAGTGCGTTGACAACGGTCTCGCCCTCTCCGAGGACGACATTCCGTGGGTTAAGAATCAGATGTGGGCTCCGGACTGCGTCTGCAAGAACGGCAAATACTACCTGGTCTTCCCGGCCAAGGATTACAACGGCCAGTTCCATATCGGCGTTGCCGTGTCCGACTCTCCCGTGGGTCCCTTCACACCTCAGGAGAATTTCATCAAGGGCAGCTACAGCATCGACCCTGCCGTTTTGATCGACGATGACGGACGCACCTACTGCTATTACGGCGGTCTCTGGGGCGGCCAGCTCGAGATGTGGCAGTCCGGCGAGTTCGATCCCGACGCTCATCGTCCGGAGGGCGACGAGCCTGCACTCGGACCGATGTTTGCCGAGTTCAACGACGACCTGACCGAATTCATCACCGAGCCGAAGCACCTTGTGATCCTCGACGAGAACGGGGATCCGATCAAGGCCGGCGACGAGGACCGCAGATATTTCGAGGGTCCCTGGATGCACAAATTCAACGGCAAGTACTACCTTTCCTACTCCACCGGAACCACGCACTATCTCTGCTATGCAGAGGGCGAGAAACCGGACGGTCCCTTCACCTACAAGGGACGCATCATGGAGCCGGTACTCGGATGGACGACGCACCACTCCGTAGTAAAGATTGACGACAGCTGGTACCTCTTCTACCATGACTGCGAGCTCTCCGGCGGCGTAACCCATGAGCGCTGCGTCAAATACACGAAGCTCAACATCCACGAGGACGGCACCATCGATACTATTGAACCCTACGAGTTTGAGCGCTAAGCGAGCGAGCTACGCTCGCGAACCTGAGCATTAACTACAATCAGCACGAACGGCCTGCGCGAAATGCGCAGGCCTTCTTTTTCACAAAATCATCGTTTATGTAATCTTTTACGGCATTTTTCGTGTGATTTTGTCCCACTTTTAGGGGTTGGCAAAAACATGGGGTATTTTCCGTTTCGGCCGTGGCATTTTCCGAAATATCGTCGTATAATTAGGTATACGGAAGGGGGCTGATGCTATGGGGACGCAAAATAACAAGAAAAAAGTGGCCGTTTTCGTCAACGGCTGGAACTCGGAAAATGTACATCGTTATCTGAACGGTCTTTCGCAGTATACGCCGGAGAATTCCATCGATTACTACATTTTCATGAGCCACGGCGTCTACGCGATGGGTGAGACGGAGCTGGGGAGCATGAACGCGATCTTCGAGCTTCCGGACCTTAAGACGTTCGATGCGGCCATCATGTTCACACCGGGTCTGAATTTCACGGATGTCATCAATCGTCTCACTGCCAAGTTGGAGGCATCGGACATTCCCGTGATCGGCATCGGGACGCAAAATCCGAAATTTTATTCCATCGGAGTCAACAACTATAACGGCATGCGCAAACTCTGTGATCATCTCATCGAGGAGCACGGGGTTAAGGATGTCATGTTCATTGCGGGATCCCGGGAAAATGAGGATTCCAACAACCGTCTGATCGCCCTTCGGGATTCCATGTATGCCCACGGGCTGTCATTTTCCAACGACCGGATTTTCTACTCGAACTGGGACCTCGGGACGCTGCTTATTGAGTTCTCCGCCCGTATACGGAGCGGAATGGAACTTCCGGACGCGTTTGTCTGCGCCAACGACCAGCTCGCCGAGACAGTCAGTTATGTTCTGACGGATAACGGCCTTGCGACGGACTGCACCATTGTCACCGGGTTCGATTTTCTGACAGAGGGACAGAACTTCTATCCTTCCATCGCCACCGTCGACCAGCAGTATGAAAGGATCGGCGAGATTACCGTAGACGTTTTGGAGAAGATTTTCCGCGGGGAGAGCGCTCCGATGGAACAGCTGGTAGACTGCGAGTTCCGTCCCGGTGAAAGCTGCGGCTGTCTTACCTGCCGCAACGACGATATCCGCCGCCGCGATGTGGCCCGCAACATTCCGCGCCACTATATGATGGCGGACATTGTGGAGGGCCGCTTCCACGAGATGGAGAAAGAGATCATCCAGTCGGTGGATTACGACGATCTGAAGACGAAGCTGCAGCGGCTCTTCTGCAACTCCTTCGGACAGGAGGGGCAGACCTTCTACATCATGATGGATCCCCGCATCGTTGATTTCTCGCTGTCGGATATGGAAAACTATCCGCAGTACCGCTTCGCGGATGTCATGGACACCTTCGTCGCCAAGAGAAACGGCAAAGCGGTGGAAGCCGGCGTGATCCCGACCTCGCAGCTGCTGCCGGATGACGACCCGGAGGGCCCGAACCACTTTTATTTCTTCGTGCCGATCTACTACGAGAGTTACGTCTGCGGCTACATCACGCTGACCGACCAGATTGACTGGCTGACGGACCGTTTCTTCCAGATGTGCCAAAGCCGCTTCAACCGCGCGCTGATCTCCTATCGGCGAAACATGCAGTTGACCGCGTTAAATACAAAGCTCTCGATGCTGATGGAGAAAGACTCCCTCACCTTCGTAAAGAACCGTACCGCATACGACCGCTACGTAAAGAGACTCGAATCCCAGATGCTCAGCGGCGACTATGAACCCTTCGCTGTCGTCTGCTTCGACATCAACTACTTAAAGCAGGTCAACGATGCACTGGGGCACGAGGCCGGCGACGAATACATCCGCAAATGCTGCAAGCTCATCTGTAACACCTTCAAACACAGTCCGGTGTTCCGCATCGGCGGCGACGAATTCATCGCCATCGCCGTGCACGACGATTACGCGCAGCGCTATGAATGTCTGACCGCAATGCGGGAGCGCATGACCGAGCTCGACGCCAACCCCACCATCTCGCCGATCGACCGCATCTCCGTGGCCTCCGGCATGGCGGATTCGCTGGAGCATGTCGGCGACGACTACAGCGCGATTTTCCGCCGCGCAGACACGCGCATGTATGAGAACAAGCGGAAAATGAAAGGGGACCGCTAGGCAGGCGGAACCCCCGGTCACAAACCGAACAGGAAATTCAAAAGGCGGGAACCTCATTACGAAGTTCCCGCCTTCCTTATTCTCACAACTTATCAGCAGGTATTCATTCCGCGTTTTCTTTGCAGAAGAATATTGTTCCTGCGACGAATACCACCATCGCGACAGCGTAGACATAGAACCCGAGTCCCATGGAATACTCGAAAACGCTCGAGGATTCCTTCATCGCCGTGTGCGATCCCGCGAACAGGGATTCACATCCGCCGACGTTGCATACACAGAACAGGAAATTCAGGATCCAGTATACACAGCAGGCGACCAGAAGCTGTCCGCTTTGCTTCCATACGGCAGCAACCGCGAGGAGCGAAAAGACAATAAAGAAATACTTGGTAAGGAAACCTACTTCGGAAACATCAACAACCTGCCAAGACGTCAGTTTGCTTCCGCTCTCCACACCCGACTTCGCCGTTACATACGGCAGAAAGACGGAAACCACGATACCCGCCAGACCGGCAATGGTCAGCGGGACGCCAAGCTCTCCGGCAAATTCTCTCTTCGGGATATTCACATTTCGGATCACAATAGGTTCATCATCATATGCCATATGCACTCTCCTCTCCCGGCATGGAATGCCGAATTTATTAACACCTTACATGAGATCGCTGTATGTAAATACAACTTACCTTGATGATAGCATTTTTCGGAAGGAAAGTCAATAGGCAGGTTGCACAAAAGTTATTCTACAGCAGTAGGATTATTATCTTATGCTGTTTTTCGATCATGCTCCCCCGTTTGTTATGGCCGAAACGGTTCGACACAGGTAAATCCTGTGGTCACTTTGTATTTACCTCCGAAGGATTGGAAAATACACCTGGTACCGCTCGTAACCGACCTGATACAGCGGAACAAGGCGCAGGCCGTGCTCCTGATACTGTGTTTTGAACTGATCGTTCCATGTGCCCCACTCACGTTCGTTCTCGTGCACCGGCAAATCCTCCGGCTTCTTATTGTCCGGAAGTACCAGCGCACGCTCCTCCCCGCAGAGACCGGCGAGAACCGTCGGTCCGTAGGAGAAAGCGATCATATCACTCGCACCTTCGAGGGGCGTTGTATAGATGCCGAGCGGGATGGACAGACGGATCTCCTCGCCGCCCTGCCACAGCTTCTGAACGGTGAGGAAACGGCCGCTTCTTCCGACGGAAGCCGCGCTGTCCGCGGAAACCGTCACCTCGCCCTGAGCCCAATCAGGGATCCGAAGCATCAGCGTAAACGATACCGGGGCGTCCGTATGAATTGTGAACCGCTGCACTCTCCGGTCCGGATGCACTGCGTGCAGTCCGGTCTCGGGGTTGAGGGCCTGATTGGACGCCGCATCCCCCGCCGCCTGAATACTTCCGCTCAGCGTATCACGACGCTGTGCAACGGTAACCTTAACGCCGTCAAACTCCGCGGTCACCTCGGAATCCGCATAGATGCCCGCATAAAGGCGGTCCGCCTCGCGATACCACAGGTACCGGTTGTGAACGGCATTGGCCTGCACGAGGGTCCCGTGACAGCAGAAGAAGTCGTTGAATTTACTGGCCCATCCCTTCTTCGCCCCTGCGCGAAGCGGAAGGTAGTAAGTGATCAGCCCCTCGCCGGAAGCCTCCTCCCCGGTAAGGCTGCCGCCGCGGTAATGTCCCTGGGCAAGGATCCCGTTCCAGAGATTCCTCTCGAGATAATCCAGACAATCGACGTCACCGGTCTCACGGAACACAAAGTCCGCAAGCCGCATCATGTTATACACCGTGCAGTGCTCCTGGTTCCGGTCGCCGAGCCGGGCCGCCATCTGATGCGGTGGCGTCCAGATCTCGCCGAGGGTCTGCCCGCCGGTAGCGAATGTCCCGCGGAGCTTCACCGCCTGCTCCCAATACGCGAGGGCGATGTCGCGGTACCGCTCTTCCCCCGTCACCTCATAGACCCGCGCACACCCCAACACCTCGGGGATCGTGGTGTTGGCATGCATGTTCGTAAGCACATCCTCGCCGGCAAGAAGCGCATCAAACAGGCGGTGCCGGTCGTATTTTCCGATGAGCGTACGATACTTCTCCTTACCGGTGGCTTCCAAAAGGTCCGCCCAGATTTCCAGCATTCCGCCGGTCTCGAAATCCAGGATATCGTCCATCTCCTCGCGGGATTTGTCCTTCGTAAAATCCGCAAACCAATCCGCGAAGCGGTCCGCAACCTCCAAAGCCTCGGTGTTGCCGGTCATCCGGTACAGATCGACGAGTCCCATGAAGGTCTTGTGCACCGTATAGTGAGGCGCCCAAACCTGCTTTCCGCGGGCGATCCACGTAAAATACTTCTCCGGGATCGACGCGGCCCAGGTTCCGCCGTTCTCCTCCTGACAGCGCGCAAGCTCATGCACGATCGCATCCGCTTTCGCCTTCAGTTCCACATCCCCCGTCGCCGCAACGCGCATCGCGCAGGCGCTCAGGAAATGACCCAGAAAATGTCCCCGGAGCTGGCAGGAGGGATCCTCCCATCCGTGGTGTGCCATCGCCTTGGCTCCGAAATTCTGGGCGAGTCCGGCCTCCTGGTAGTAATTCTGCAACAGTCCCGCATTCGTGAGCTCCGTCAGATACTCGCGGTTGCGAAGCTCCCTTGCCAAAAGCGTTCCGTCCGTCAGCTTACATTTTTTCCCAAATATCGCATCCATACCTTCCTCCATAACATGAGAGCCCCGCAAGCCCGCGGAGCTCCGTTTTTTATCTGTAGTTCGCAATAAAATATCCCAACACGACCCAGGTCGCGAGCGAGAAGAAATTTCCGTACCGATCCCGTCCCGTGGTGTACAGCTTCTCCGCAGCCGCGACATCGACGAGTTCAAAACCGGCGAACAGCTCCGTGCCGACGCAGCCGTCCTGGGTAACCTCCGCGGTGTCCTCCACCGTGATCTCCGCGCAAAGGAACGCATTGCTCTCGTCCGTCATTCCCGGGGAAGAAAAGGCGCAGGGATTGATAACCTTCACCTTGTCGGAAGGCTTTACCACAAGGCCGCATTCCTCGTGGATCTCACGGATCGCAGCGGAAACTAACGGCGTGTCGGAGAGTTCATAATCCTCGGGGTCGATCAGTCCCGCGACAGGACTTAACAGATACTGGCCCACCGGATACCGGAATTCGTAGTTGAGCAGGAGCTTCGGTGCCTCACCGGGAAGGTTCACCACCACGGCGATCGTAACCGCATCGGGCTTCATCGACTGAAACTCTTCATCCGACTTCAGCGCGACGAGGTCCTTTTTCTCCCGCCTCGAGGCGTCGCTGTAATGCTTCCCCTCGCTGTATCTCAGATCGTACAGGCGCACGTATTTGGCGTCATACAGAGTGTCTACGCTCTCCTCCGTGTAACGCGGTTTGTCCGTCCGCGGATCCTGTTCATAAGGTGTATTGCTGTCCATCTCTTTCGCTTCCCTTCCGGGGAAGTTTTTCTCCCCGCCTTGATCGCAGCACGGTTTCCCCGCTGCCTGTCCCTCGCGGACATGTCTAAGATAAAGAGCCAATCCGGTCCCGACGAAGGCGTTACAATACTCGCCGACGCCGAACCGCTCGATTACCGTCTCAATGGGGATCTCCATCGGAGCGACGAACTCGTCATCATCCGGATGCAGCACGCCGGTGGGCGTCAGATCCTCCGCAAGCACGAAGGTGGCCGTATTGTCATATATCGCGGGATTGGGATTGCACCGGCCGAGAACCGTGATCCGTCCGGCCTTGTACCCGGTTTCCTCCAACAGCTCCCGGTATCCGCCTTCCTCCGGCGTCTCTCCGGTCTCCATGACGCCGCCCGGGAACTCCACGGTAATACCGCCCATCCCGTGCCGCCACTGCCGGACCATCACGAATTTGCCGTCCCGGACGGGGATGACAATCACCCAGTTGAACGTGTGCACGGCTACATACCGTCCGACCTGCCCGTCGGAAGCCCGCTCTTTCCTTTCCAGAACGTCCATGACGTTATGGTGAAACAGCGTGTCCGTCGAGAGTATTTCCCATCGGAGGGCATCATCATTTGCATCCTTCACAAAATCACCTCCACCCCTCTTCGGAGCGTCTCACATCAATTTCGTTCCGCAGGCTCCGCAGAAGCGGGTTCCCTTCGTCTTCGCCCCGCAGTTCGGGCAGAAGGCAGGTATTCCCTGAGGATTCTGCTGACCCTGCAGGGTTGCCGCCATCGGTCTTCCCGCCGGATTGCGGGAAGCCGGAGCCGCAGCCGTCGTTGCCGTAGCAGCCGTTGTCGCAGCGATCCCTGCGGCGGCCGCCATCGCTCCGGGAGGCGTTGCATTGGCCTTGGCCGCTGCCGAAATGGCTTTCGCCATGTCGATGGACGACTGCATCTTCGCCATATCCTCTTCCATCTTCCGTCTGGCCTCTGCCTCGGCGCGCATTCTCTCGTCCGGCGTCAAAGCCGCCATCGCAGCCTCTGCCTGCTTCTGAGCCTCCTCTACACGCTTTGCCAACTCCTGGGGAGACATGGCCTGGATCTGCTTCTGCTGATCCCTGAGGCTGATCAGTCTCAGCGCGCTCTCCGACGGCTGAAGGGCAGCGATCACAATCTGTGACACGGTAAAACCTTTCGCCCGGAGGGCGCCGGCTGCCGCTTCCCGCAGACTCCCGACGCGTTCCTGTAGATTCCGGTAGGAACCGCCTCCCGGAGTGCCCATGGCCTTATTGATCTCCATGGAAATCAGGGACCGGACCATGCTCTGTGTACCCTCATCGCCGGGCCGGTCATTCGAGACCGCATCGGCGTATCCGCTGTAATTAAGCTCGAGCAGCCCGTACTCGGGATCCGTGTAAAATGTCTTCTCGTTGAACTCCACCCGGAACGGCTGTCCGAGTTTTGCTCCTGATTGCGAATTCAAGTTGATCATAATCATTTTCTCCAATACACAAATTTACGGGTGACAAGGATCGTCACCCGCTATATTGTACCACATTCACTTCTCCGTGTCACTTGAAATTCTGCCGATCACGCCCGTTTTGTCCGGCCGGAGATACCCTCTCAGTCCCTCGGTTCGTTCAGCCACTCGTTGTATTTTCCGTTGGCTTCCTCGGACGCTTTTTTGTTTCTCCACGCTTCGAAATCGGAGCAGATTGCCAGCGCCTCGTCAACAATTTCCTCGATGTTTCGAGGCTTGGCCTGCTGAAGGTAGGCACTCATCCGCCGGATCGCCTTCGGACTGCCGAGCTGCTTTGCAAGCGGCCCGCTCAGCTCCTTCGGATGCCCCAGGGCCGCCAGTGCCCTGCCCAGGTCCTCTCTTGCGCGGATCCATTCACTGTGATTGTCCATTTTCCACCTCATCCAATCGACGCCGATATGTTCCGGACTCCTACGAAATCCAGTACGTTCCGTCGGGTGCCTGTGTAAGCGAACCGACTTCCTCCGAGAGCGTGTTCCCCTGAAAATCCTTCACAACCACCTTGTGGTAAAACCGGTACTTTTCGGTGGCGCAGTCATTTTCCGGATCCCAGCCTTCCTCCACCCATTCCTCGAGGTAGACACGGCCGTCTGCGATCAGCTCGACTGTCTGGTGCGGCGTTAGCGACAGGGTAAACCGTTCCGGATAAACGCATTCCGCCATCTCTCCGTTCTGGCTCACGACATGCACCTTCTCGCCGAGAATCCGAAGGTTATACAGACTCACTTCGTCCACGGAAAATGATGTCACTTCCGCCGGTTTTTCCCCGGGCTGATACGAATACAGTGTCACTTTTCTCTTCCCGTAATCGCCCTGCAAAAACCAGTAGGCCCCGTCCGCGAACACCGGATTGCTGTAGAGTACATTTTTTCTCTTTCGGAAAGGCCTGTACACCGCTCCGTTGGTGTAATCATAAAACAGGATCACGGAGCCCGGATATCCGCCGCGCTCCGCCCACTCCGCCAGATCGTACAGATCCGACGAGTCGGAATGCGCATATGCAAGGCGCTCCTGGCCGTAAATCTTCTCGATGAAGCGGCCTTCGATTCGTTCAAAATGTTTGATCATCGTCGTTCTCCTACATAACAGCCGGGACGTGTTTACCGCAGTTTCTTCGCAAGGAACAGTAACAGATCATCGTCGTTGACGCAGGGCTCGTACTGCCCTAACTGCTTTCCCTGATACCAGACGCCGGTACCGTCCGGAATGTAGCCGCGCTTTATGTAGATGCGCTGCGCCGGACCGTAGCCGGAGTGTACGCCAACCGCAAGAAACACATGGTCCGAGATCTTCGCAGCCTCCGCTTCCGCTACGTCCAGAAGCTTGTTGCCGATACCCTTGTTGTGGATGTGGAAAAACACGCACAGGTCCACAATCTCCGGCCAGCCGTTTCCGGCGAAAGGGCCTTCGCTCGGATGTAACACAAGAGTGCAGATACCGGCAACCTCGCCTTCGTATTCGGGGATGAACACCAGACGCTCTCCGGCTTCCTGCTCCCTGTAATAATTTTCATAGTTTTCCATATCGGGATGCCAGCCGTAGGATTGGTAGGTGTCAAAGATGACCTTCGTGTCGTCATGCACCATGCTCCTGATCCGGATGGTCCCGTCATCATAATAAACCGTCATAGGTAAATCCTCATTCTTTCGTCTTCTGTTTAATCCTTCAAGGTCTTGCGCAGCAGCGGCATTTCCTGCAGCTCCGCCCCTTCAAACGCATGGTAGAACCGGTCTGCCTCCGGGTTCGTTGCCCGGATCAGGTAGTACTGGTTGATCCCATTGCGCTCGCAATCCTCCTTCATCCGCCGGAACATCTCCTGTGCGACGCCCCTGTGGCGCGCCTCCGGAAGCACGTAGACCCAGTCCACATACGCCATCCGGTAACCGTCCTGCAGACAGCCATAGAAGTGGTACTCGATCCGTCCGACAACTTCATCCCCTTCAAAGGCGAGCAGCGATGTTGTCTTTTCGTAAAACGGATCCTTCACCCTCGCGCGGATCCCATCCTCGTCCACTGCCTCCGCCGTCATCATCTGCGGCTCCAGCGTCATCGCCTGATGCAGGTAACGAAGATAGCTCTCGACATTGTTTTCGCCAAGTCTCTCGATTCGAAGCATGATGCCCTCCGATTAAGCCCTTATCCTCTCCGGATAACCGACACATGTGTCGTCCCGTTCGCCTCGTCCGGATACTCCCGCAGGAAAGTCATCCCGATGGCCTCCGCGGTCTTATAGGACGCAACGTTGGTGTATTTGCAGTAGGAATACAGTGCCGGGTAGGAAGTGTGCGCAAATGCCCAGTCCCGTACGGCCGCTGCTGCCTCCTTCGCATACCCCTTCTGCTGCTGATCTGCGCGGATGTGGTAACCGATCTCCGGCAGCAGTTCGCCGTCGATATTCTGAAGCGTCAGTCCGCAATCGCCGATCATCTCGCCGGTGTCCTTCCGACACACCGCCCAGAGGCCGAAGCCGTAACGTCTGTATCGATCACGGTTCCGCACGATCCAACTGCGTACCCGCGCTTCGTCAAATTCGTACGGATAGTGCCGCATGATCTCTGCGTCCCCAAGGACAGCGTACAGCGCCTCGTAGTCGTCCGTGGTCATCGGCCGCAGGAAAAGCCTCTCGGTCTCCAGCCGGAAATCAGCGACACTTTTCTCGTACTCCTGATGCTCCCCTAGCACCTTCCCAGTATCGATATTGTATACCACAACATCCGTGTTGGAATCCTCGTCGTCAAAATACTCGCGGACCCGCACGCCGCCCAGGGCCTCCATGGTCCGCCATGACGCCGGGTTATCCAGATCTGCGTCCAGCATCACGGTCTCAATCCCGTATTGGTTACACACCTTGAGTCCGAGGTAAAGGTTTATCTTGTTGTATCCCTTGCCCCGTTCCGTCGGACGGATGCTGTACCCGATGTGGCCGCCGTGCTTCCGCATTTTCTCGTTGAGCGCAATGCGGATGTTGATCATCCCGACGATCCGGCTATCGTTTTCGCGCACTAGAAAGAACTCCCTCCCGGGAACCCGCTCCTCTGTCGGCTCCATCAAGGCCCGCTCCTCCGTCATGCGAAGCCAGCCCTCGTAATCCGTCGGATAGTAATGGTCCAAGCCGCCTGCACCGTTGATCTGCGAACCGTATTCGAGAAGCTCCCTGATGTAATCAAAGGCTTCTTCCTTCCGGTCGATGCCGGGCACTTCCAGATAAAATTTCTCCATGATTTCTCCTGCTAAGCCTGCAAAATCTCCTGCACCGTGTTCTCATCAAGCTCGGAAAATGGAATCACTGCCTTCGGAGGAACACTGTGCTCGTTGATAATCTTCTCCATCCAAAGGAGGTTGTACCATCTGCCGAACTTGCTGCCGCAGCCGTGGTAGCGGGCAACCGGCTTGTAGCCGATCGCCTCATGAAAATGCTCGCTGTTTCTGGTGAGGTACGGGTCTTCCTCCTCCATCGGGTCCGCAGCTCCGGCGTAGAGATTGGTGATATTCTGCAGTTTCAGGATCGCCTCCAGTTTCTCGTACAGAAGTTTCCCGATGCCTCTTCTGTGGCAGTCCCGGTCAATGTAGATCGAGGTGCCTGCCGCCCAGCCGTAAGCCGCGCGTTGCGCGAACCGCGACGCATAGATATAGCCGACAATCCGGCCGTCCTCCTCCGCCACAATGTACGGATATGTCACAAGGATGTTGCGGATACGCTCCGTAAACTCCGAAAGTGTCGGCACATCGTACTCGTACGAGACCGCCGTATTTTCCACATAGTAAGCGTAAATCTCCAGAATTCGCGAGGCGTCCTCCACCTTCGCGATCCGAAACGTGATCATTGTTTTCATTCTCCTTAACGGTGTTCTTAATCCTTCAGTTCGGGCACGAACTGCCACATGCGATGCGTCAGTAGTTCGCCCTTCATAGCAAGCAGTGTCTCCCGGTCGATCCAGCGATACGCAACGGTCTCGCCCTCCTGCAGGATCACACTGTCCTTGTCGCAGGATGTCTCTGCGAAATATTCCGCATACACCGAATGCGTCGGCGGATTCACAACCCTTCCGACCTCGGTCATCCGGTCCGCAACAATCCCGGTCTCCTCCCGAAGCTCGCGGATTGCACCCGCAAGCGGGTTCTCGCCGCGAAGTGCCGAGCCGCCGGCCGTCGCCTCCCACATGCTGCCATAGGCTTTGCGCGGGTCGCGCTGCATGATCAGATAGGTTCCGTCCACATGCTTTAGGATGATCTCGCACACGAGGTGATACACGCCCTCGGCAAATGTCGCCTCCTCGCCGCGCACGAGCGTTACGCCCGGTATAATTTTGAAATCGCTGTCGTAAGCATCCCAGAGTTCCATTTTCCGCTCCTTGATACACCTCCACTCCGCGACAAGCCGCTCGATAGTCCACGCTGCATTTGCGGGGCTCGTGGACGGAAGGCAGATTGCATGTCGGTGGACTGTCGGTTGTAGGTATCGTTCGTAATATTTCAGTGCCGTCTTGCCGTTCACATAAATTGCTGAAATGTTCGCCGAATTCAGTATCATGCTGAGGTCATTCGGTATGACATTCCGTATGCTCGCGTCCGAGGAGCCCTCGATCTCGCAGGAATGGATCACGTCCCAGACCGCAATATGGTTGCGAAGGAGAAACGCTCTCTTTTCCTCAATGGTCCGCGGCACATCCTCGCCAAACACCGCTGCCGTCACCTTCCAGAAACGGTTCTGCGGATGGCCATAGAAGAACCCGGCTTCCCGCGATTTCACCGACGGAAAGCTTCCGAGGATCAACACTTTGGAATCCCTGTCAAACACAGGGGAAATCGGATGAACCTGCATCTCTCGCTCCTTGTCCGGATTGCTTTTCTCTGAATTACACGTACCGCCAGATGGTTATGCCCGTCTTTCCTTTGCGCGTGGCATGCTCCTCGCCGCGGTACTCGAACTTGCCGAATCCCCGTATAGAGACCTTACTGTCTGCTTTCAACACGGTCTCGGGGTTTGTACAGATCTTTCCGTTCACGGTCACCTTCTCCGCATCAAACAAACTCTTGGCCTCCCCGCGGGAGAGATGATACGCTTTCGCAAGAATGGCGTCCAGCCGCGGCGATGCCACCGTAACCGTCTCCTCACGAAGCTTCGGAAGACACCCTTCCGGGACTGCCGAGACTAACTCGCATTTTACGGCTGTTCGCCGCACGCGCTCCAGTTCCAGGCACACGAAATCGGCCAGCTCCTCCAGCACGAAAAGATAGGCTGTATGCTCCGAGATCAGAATGTCTCCGACCACGTCCCGCTCAATCCCGAGATTCAGTACGGCTCCCAGGAAATCCCGGTGCGTCAGCGAGTCAGCGAACTTCTCCTGCTTCGGTCTGATGCACACAACTCGGATCGGAAAATCCTCCTCGTACCCGAGTTCCTTCGGATCCCCGAACCGCGCCACAACGCGCTCGGAATTGTCCGTGCCGCCCCACAGGGTGACTTCCGTTTCCGCTGCCACCCGGTAGGCCAGACTCGCAGTCTCCGTAGAATGAAAGCTTGAGTAGGTATAGACGCTGCTGCGCCTCGCCCTCTCCGCCAGCTCTTCGAATCGTTTCAGATTTTTCTCCGCATGCTCGTCCATCGAATTCATCCCTGTTTACAGTTTCACAGCCTTTGTTGCGATCGATCCGCTGATGTAATTGTCAAGCACGGTACCGCCGCGGTCCTCGTAGAAGCCGACGATCGCAAACCCGGCGTCAATCTGCCCGCCGATCTGGTCCGCGAGCGTATGACCCCAGATGTAGCCTTCCGCTTCCGCGATTTGTCTGATCCCCGGATCATCCAGATGATCAACATCCGCGTACGGAACCTTGTATGCGACCGTTAACTCGCCATGCTCCAGCTTCACCGGGTCAAAAATGTTCTCGATCGGATTGCCGAAGCCCGCCAGAAGAATCCCTCCGCGCTTCAGAACACGGGCGCATTCCCGCCACACGGGAAGCACGTTGTCGATATAACCGTTGGACCAGGGATGAAATACAAGGTCAAAACTCTCGTCGGAAAATGCGGAAAGGTTCTGCATATTTCCCTGAACCGTTTGGATTGTCAGTCCATCCCTCTCTGCGACCTGAATGTCCTTATCCAACTGGGTTCTACTGTTGTCGAATACTGTCACATCAGCCCCGGCCGCCGCGAGGATCGGACCCTGCTGGCCTCCTCCGCTCGCCAGGCACAACACTTTTTTCCCTGACAGTTCCTGCGGGAACCAATCGCGCGGGACCGGCTTCGTCGGTGTCAGCAAAATGCTCCATTCGCCCTGTCTCGCCAGCGCAACTTCTTCGCTAGAGACCGGGACGGACCACCGGTCCGCGTTGGCAGACCGGTCATCCCATATTTTACTGTTTTCTTTTACATAATCCATAGTATACATCCTCATTTTTTCTGATAATGCCCGTACACATGGACGCCCTTATATCCGATCTTCCGATAGAAGTCGTTGCCGCCCCCGGTCATAACCTCGGCGCCCAACGGCCTGAGGTTCTTCTCATGGTGCGCAAGAGCAGCCGCTGCCAGTCCCTTGTGCTGATGCTCCGGGACTGTACACAGAGGCTCCATGTAGGCAAGTTTATTTTCCGGCACCCACCACATCCCGGAGAAGCAGACGTAATTGTCGTTCACATCCGCGATGACGGTGGTGTACTCGTAAGTTGCATGGGGTGCGGGCGCGATGGTTGCGCCGAGCACGTTCTGGTAAAGCTCGTGCGGGCTTATGCCGCCGTTTTTCACAGGCGTCTCCCAGTCCGTGAATTCGCCGTGCTCCGCCCTGTTAAAGCCGTCCCACAGACACTTGGCGACCTTCAGCGGGTCGTTGTCCTTCGGATTCGTAAAATGATACCCCTCCGGAAGCGGATAGTCAAGCGTCCCGGTCCGGAAGTCAAAATACAGATCCGACTCCTCATAGGCAAGCTGATATCCGTGCTTCTTCGCAGCCTCCCTGAGTGCCGTCTGGCGGCTTCCGAGCACCAGCTCCGTGGGCTCATCAAACTTCGGAAACGCCGTGTCCGCATACTCGATCATCTCCGTAGCAAGCGCCTCATAGCCCGGGCGCAGCACGAAATAGATCTCGTCTGCGGAGGTCTCATAGAAAACAAATCCAACCGGCACATCTCCGTCCATCCAGAAACGACTGAGCCGGTCGTAATCGCGGTCGTGCCACGGTGACGTGATTGCGTACTCAAAGAAAGGTGCCGCAGGTCCGTTGCTCTCTTCGTGATCGTAGACCTCCGTCATCAGCTTCCACACCAGATTGATGTCCGTCAATATTTGAAATTGTTTTGTTGTGATCATACTGCCTCCGTTCTTTCCGGGCCGTTACCAGCGTCCGTCACGGTCGTCCATGAAGTACACGAGGTTGATGCGGACTTCATGTCTTTTTATGTCACTGTTTCTGTAGCAGCAGGTGTCAAACCCAAGCAGCTGAAAGCCCTGGCTTCGGTAGAACGCGATGGCTCTCACGTTGCAGGACTGCGTCTCAAGGATGATCGCTCTGCGCCCCTGGGCCTTCGCTACCTCCTTCGCCTTGTTCATAAGCGCGGTGCCGACGCCCTGTCTGTGCAGGGAATCATCCACCCACAGCTCCGTCACCATCAGGCGGTTGCTCCACTCCTCGGGACACACCTCGATGCAGGCGAGCATTTTCCGCTCCCCGTTCTCCTCGGTGTACATGCCGTATGCCTCGGCCTTCTCCCAGTGATCCTGGTACAGGCTGTCCGGAAAATCATACTCCTCCGGCGAATGTGTCACCGGAGTGTCAAACTTCTTCTTTACAAGCTTCGCCTCGAAAGCGTCAGTGCTCTCCGAGATCTCCACATCGAAATACTCCTCCGTGGTGTATCTCATCATGATCGGAGTGCCTTTCCATTCCGCCTTCGGAAGCGCAACGATATTGTGTTCCTTTTTCATTCTTCCACCTCAAATGCTTCTTCGATCGGGACTACATCCGCAAACGAATCCCAGATGTCCTCGTTGTAGTAGCGAACCGTAGTCTCGCCGTCCATGTAGTCGTTGTCAAATGTGGAGTTGCAGCCCTCGGGCACGATCACGCCGTAGTCGCGGTCAAACGCGGACTTGATCGACGCGTCGATGCAGTAGTTGGTCTGAAGTCCGGCGATGATCACCGTCTCCTCGCCCTTCTCCTCGAGGTATTTGCAAAGCTCCTTGTTGCTGAAACAGCTGTTAACGGTCTTCACGAACACCTTCTCGCCGGGCAGCGGCGCAAGTTCTTCGTAAAATTCAAAATCCTCGTCGCCCTCGCTCATGCCGCTTCCCTCGCCTGCGTCGTGCCGCACATAGATGACCTCCACGCCGCGTGCTCTCGCCTCCGCGAGAAGCTTCTTCATGTTCGCAACAAACCCT
>Ga0310696_10001031_pt1 | contig 41034 bp, 53 predicted proteins | sample AusTroGonzalo_MG_4_FD_203885 | JGI IMG/M metagenome (GOLD analysis project Ga0310696, IMG submission 203885) | Bovine rumen microbial communities from tropical cattle in Woodstock, Queensland, Australia - Gonzalo_02 (v2) (version 2) | ecosystem: Host-associated > Mammals > Digestive system >... | reverse complement strand
GAACAAAAGCTGGCGGCAAAAAGGCCGCAAAGACAACAAGGAAACTACATGGAGAGGACTTTTACAAGCGAATCGGCGCGATTGGTGGCAAGAATGGCCACAAGGGCGGATTTGCAGCCAATCCAGACATGGCGTCATATTGGGGGCGCATCGGCGGCAAGAAAAGTGTCCGGTCTGGTGCCTATACTGCACTACTAGAGATTAACAAGAAACGCATCAAGAAGATGTATTTTGACCACGTAAGCTATGCAGAAATCGCAAGGGAAATCGGGATTCCGTATGCGCCGGTGCGCAGATATATAAGGCAGAATATCAAGGGGTATTATGCGTAAAGAGGTTATACCACTAGAGCAGGACGAGCAGATGGCGTTTGTGCGCTGGTGCCAATTGAATCAAATACTGGTTCATCACAGTGGGAACGAGATTGGCGGCTCAACATCCGCTATGAAGGCCCGCGCCGTGAAGATGAAAAAGATGGGCACGAGCAAAGGGTTCCCGGATTTGCTGGTGTTCATTCCGGTGAAAGGAATCACCGGCCGCGCCGATGCGTACCAAATGTGCGCCATCGAGATGAAACGCCGCAAAGGCTCTACAACGTCAAAGGAGCAGAAGGCTTGGCTTGAAGTGTTGCAGGCATCCGGTGCCATGAGTGCCGTGTGCAAGGGCGCAGACGAGGCCATAGCGTTTGTTGAGGCCATACGCAAGGAGATTCAATATGAGTGAATTGGTGTTCCATAAATGTAGATTATGCGGTTGTATATTCTACCACAAAAGCAAAGACACTTATTGCGCGAAATGCGTCCCTTCATTCCCTCACGGCGGCTATTCATACGAGGCACAAAAGCGTGTTTATGATATTCTCAGCAACCCGGAACGATTAGAGCGAAGGCGGGCTTGGGAACGGGAGCGTTGGCGTAGGAGAATGGCAGACCCTAAGTTTAGGGAGGCAGAGCGTCTGCGCTCATTAGCAAGGGCAAGAGCCGAAAGAAAATATGCAAAGGAGATTCAATATGAGTAGACGAATCCTTGCGATTAAAATTGGCCACGGTCGTTATATCAAGCCGAGGTTCTGCCCTACTTGTGGAAAACTCTGTATTATAGCTGAGCACTACCGTTCTGAGAGTTGCATGAAGTGCCACCGCCACCATAAAAATCAGAAACACCACGCCAGGCGTAGGTTGAAGCGTCACTTAGGTTTATGGCATAAGGGCGAGAAATATAACAAGTCATACTTGCGTAAGCGCGCCAGGTTGATTAAAGAACACCCATACTGCGCTTTGTGTGGATCACCGGACAATTTGACGGCGCATCACGTGGGAGGTGGCTCGGAACATCTAACCGTGTTGTGCTATGACTGCCACCAAGATTATGAGCGTAGGTTGACACTAAGGAAGAATAGAAAATGTATACGAAAGAATGGTATCGAGAAAATTATAACAAAGCTAAGAAGTCTTGCGCTTGGTATAGGACTGCTTATCGTTTGCAAACGGCTCACGTCAAGGAACTTGAGAGGCGAGTGCGAGAGCTGGAATATAAGGTAAAGGAGGAAAAATGATAACTAAGAACGAACTATTGCTACTGATTATGGACAATAGCGATGACATCCAGTTGATTGTGAGCGATATGAAAAAGCTGGAAAAAAGAATCAAGAAATTGGAGGGTAAGAAAAATGTTGCTAAGAAATAAGAAAACTGGGGAGATAGGCAAATTGCATTGCGATATGCAAGTAAAACCTATGAAAATTGGAGTATTTGAAGACGCTGATATACGCGGACATTATTGGGAATATAGCTCTCTCGCCGAACTAAACGAGGAGTGGGAAGATGCGCCAGAGGAAGAATGGCGAGATGTGTTAGGGTTTGAAGAACTATATCAAGTGTCGAATCTCGGTAAAGTAAGAACAATCAAAAACGGTGAGGCAGAAATGTCGCAACAAGAGAATAGAAATGGGTATATGACCGTCCATCTTCGTAACAAAGGGGTTGAACGCAGAGCGATGGTCCATCGTTTAGTAGCAGAAGCATTTATATCAAATCCAGACGAACTAAGAGATGTAAACCATAAGAACGGTGATAAGTCAGACAATAGAGTAGAAAATCTTGAATGGGTAAGCCATTCAGATAATATGACGCATTCTTTTAGAGAACTTGGCAAAAATGTGAGGCACATTGTTCAATTAAGTTTAGATGGTGTTCTCATTGATAGATGGAATAGCATCACTGAAGCTGCTGAAGCAACAGGTATCTGCCGAACTGATATAGGAGCTTGCTGTAGAGGTGAAAGAACTATGGCTGGTGCTTTTGAATGGAAGTACGAAGAAGATTACGAAGAACCGAAAGGTTCGGCCTTAGATTTAATGATACTTACACTCACCAATTTTATAGAGAACGAACCAGACGAAGACAAAGTTGATTTGGAAGATTGTAAGAAAATGTTGAAAAGGCTCAGAGCTTGGAAACGGCTGAAAGACGCTGGGTGTGAGTTTAACGGATATATGCAAGAGGGTGATACCGTCTCGATAGAACTATTGAAAGGTGATGACTTCTCATTCGATGACCTAGACTTGCTTTTCGGAGGCGAAGAATGAGTAGAGCGATAAAGTTTAGAGCGTGGGATAAGAAACAGAAGAAAATGCTTTATGGTGTAAGTATTGGGACTATAAAGGTTTGGGACGAGAATGCACCCATTATTAGTCACGAATTTAGTTATAGCGAAAATTGTGTCTTTGAGCAATATACAGGCCTTAAAGACAAGAACGGTAAAGAAATTTACGAGGGAGACATATTGCAAATAGACGACCATGTTCTCGGCGACTTTGAAGTTGTCTGGCAAGGTCTTGGCTGGAAAGTTAAAAGGTCAGTTGGCTACGAAACGCTAGCCGTTCATAAAGCAGAAGATATTGTGGTTGTCGGCAATATCCACGAAAATCCAGAGCTGATAGGAGGTGAAGAATGATTATAATTAAATCCCCGCGCTATCGTGACCGCACTGTATTGCTGGCGAAGTACCGGCTCCCGTGCGGCCAAGGCGTGACAGTAAAAATCCTCTACGGAGCGTACAAGGGAGTTTACAAGGTATCCAACGAAGCCATCATAAACTCCCCTGTAGAGGGGATGGAAACCAATCAAGGACAAATAATGGCGATGAGAGCAGTACCGCTCGACGCGCTGGAAAGGATTAAGTAATGGACGACCCACGAGGAATCAAATACAAAATGACAATGGATTTGTTGCGCGACGAAATCCTTGATTTGACGTGTGAACAAATCGCGGACAAATTGTCAGACCAATTCATTGAAAAATATGGCGCAATCGTAATGGAAAAAGCATATATTTCAGACGACGAGTTGCGGAAACGTGTTGTTGGAAAATTGTCGGAACGAATAATTGACGAGTATTGCGACAAACGAAAGGAACAAAAATGTATTACACAATAAAATTATGCGAAGCCGACAAACGCGCATTACGAAAAATCCTGCGCAACTATTCATACCAACTCGGGTATCGTTTACAACACGGCGCAAGCGTAACTAGGCAAGATTTGGATTGTATCGGCGACGATTTGAAAACCATATCTACAATAGAACTTGCTATTGAAAACGCGGAAGAAATACCGCGCGGAAAGGAGTAATAATGCTTAAAACCCATCCAAAACGCCCTCTAACGCGTCCTAGACCAAAAACCGGTAAATCTACCGTCTCGCGCCCTAAAACCGCGCAGAAGCGCAAAATAAAGCCAAAAACGAGCAAAAAGACCGTGCCGCTGGAGGAAGTCGAAGCCAAAATCTTCCACCAGTGGCTCGAACAAAACAAAATCCCGCACACTCACATCGCCAATGAATCGAACTCCGGCAAACGTGACGCGGCCATCCGCGCTCGTAAAATGAAAGAAATGGGCGTAGCTCGTGGAGTCTGGGATTATGAGGTTTATGTTCCAGTCTATGATTGCGACAAGGAATTTGTAGAGTATCAGCTCCTTAAAATCGAGATGAAAAGGCAACGTGGTGGCGGCTCGACTGTTTCTATGGAACAAAAAGGGTGGGGGATTGTCTACAATCTGGCCGGAATCCCGCATAAAATCTGCTATGGAGCGCAGGAAGCCATCGACTTCGTAAAAGAATACTACAAGGAGACGGAAGAATCGCCGTTCTGACTTGACAAAAAACTTATGCTATGATACACTAGAGTAGTCAAGCGGGTTTGCCTTATGGCGCGGTTATCCTTACCGTTTATGTTTACCGCCTGATATGACCTTGAGAGCGTAGTTAGTAGATTTCCTACGCTCTTTCTCTTATCGTTGAGATATTATATGCCAAACAATCCCTAAAGCAAGGGATTTTTTGGTTTTTGTGGTATAATGGAGACAGACGAAAAGTAGCTCTTTCCATAATATCAAAACAATTCTTCAATGGTTTTGAGTTAATATAAATTACCATACATCAAGCCTCTGTTAATCCCACGCGGAGGCTTTTTGTGGTATAATAGAATCATAAATCTTTTTGCAAAAAGGAACATTATGCCACAAGTATTACCAATGACTCGCGTAGAGGCTTATCTCGCTTACAAAGCCGGAGTGATAAGTGAAGCAGACCTCAAACCATCGCTTAAAACTAACTTTTACTCCGGTCTTGAGAACTGGCTCGCCTACTGGTGCGGCCTGACAGCGGATTACCCGAAGGATGAGAACAATGACCCGAAGTGGTATACCGAGGAAGAATACTATATTGCCTATCTTTGCGGAATTGCGCCGGATTATCCGGTGAACTGCTATCGCCGCGTCGGAGCATATCTTCGCTATATCATTTCCGCGCGCTGGGACAAGCCGGAGAAGCCGCTCACTCGCGAAGAATACTACTTGTCGCTTATGTCTACTACCTACTTGCCGCCTAATGACCCGGCCTCAATTATCACGCTAGACAACACGGTCGAAGCTCCGTTCGGAGACCTTAAAATCTATGGTGACGCTACGCAAGCCACCACTACGGGCAAAAACCTGTTCGTGGCTGAGGCTTCCGCTTCATTGAATGGCGTAGACTTAACGCTCAACGCCGATGGCACTTACACGCTCGAGGGAATAGCGTCCGGCAACGCCAACTTTGCGCTATTTATACCAATCGCCGATGTCAAAGTCACCGCTGGCTCCGCATATGCCTTCTCAAGCACCAATGCGCTGCCTGCTGGTGTCGAGGTAAGATATGAGGCTTATACGACAAACTCCTCGACAGGCTGGCTCCGGCATATTGTGCCTTTCTTGTCGAGCACCCGTCAAAGCTCCACGACTTCCTCGGCAAACCTTACTGACGCTTTGTATGTGCGCCAGAACATTTTTGTCGCTTCTAACACCGCTTTGACAACGCCAGTCACCTTCGGAATCCAACTCGAGGCGGGAGATTCCCCGACCTCGTTTGAACCTTACACCGCAGGAGCTTCACCGAATCCAGAATACCCGCAAGACATCAACGTCGTCACGGGAGAGCAGACGGTAAAAGTGACGGGGAAGAACTTACTATCCTTGACAGACGGCACATACACTAACCGGGGCGTCCAAGTGGTAGTGTCCAACGGAAGATTGACTATAAATAGAGTGAGCAGTGATATTAGCACCGCATTTGCCAGGGTCAGGTTAATCGAGCCGATTACTTTTCGTGCTGGGGATACAATTACATTAAGCGCGAATAATACAGACACAATAGGCACAGGTAACCCCTATATGAGTATCAGATTAAACAACGGGACAGGCGATATACCCGCAACAGACGTCGTGCTTAACGTAGCCGATTCACACACAACTTACACTTTTGGAACCGAAACGACAATCGAACAACTGACGATTAGGTGTGCCTATCAACTGTCTCCACAAGACTTTATTGTATTGCCGCAACTTGAGCTTGGCTCCACCGCAAGTGACTATGTGCCATATCAAAGCCAGAGCTACGAGATAAATCTAGGGAAAAACCTTTTTGATAAAGATAATGTGACGGAACTGATTGGTCAAGTCACAGCGAATTTGACTTTCGATACGACAGCAACAAATGCCAGAACTATTGTAATACCCTGCAGACCAAATACTCCATATGCGGTGTCAAAAATAACAAAAGGGTCACGAACTCGCGTCGCCACAGCTACAGGCAGAGTGGACCAAGGCTCTGGTTCATTCACGAATTACTCTCAAGATAATGTTGGGGCGGTAGACAACAGGACTGCCGTTTATCTCACGAGCGGAGCGAATGATAAATATCTATATTTTACCTACGGCCAGACGAGCGATTCAGATTTTGCAAACATCTTGCCATCTATTCAAATCGAAGTCGGCAGTTTAGCAACACATTTGGCCGCCTACTTTACTCCTATCGAACTATGCAAAATCGGCGACTATCAAGATTATATCTGGACGGACGGCGAAAAGTGGTATAAGCATAAAGAAATTGAAAAAGCCGTTTACGACGGGAGCGCCGACGAAGCGTGGTTAAGATATGACGGTGCGACCGCAAATTATTGGGGTTTCTATATTGCGGTAAGCGATGCCATTTCTAATTCGCCTTGCTTGTGCAACTCTTTTACGCGGCACGACAAGACTCCGTGGATGTCGGGGGTTGGCACCTTTCGAATATCGAACGCGCTAAATGCAATTTTTGAAGTCGTTGCTAAGGATGGCGATTTGCCTACGCTAGCAGAATGGCGCGAAAGCTTAAATGATAATAATCTCATTGTTTATTATCCTCTCGCCACTCCGACCGACGAGGAAATCACCAACGCAACGCTTATCTCGCAGCTCAACGTGCTGCTCGAAGGCGGCTCCTACGACTACCAGACCAACATTGTCGTCTCGGCCGCAGACCCGAATCTCCCCGGACTTCTGCAAGTCACGGCCGCAAAATGGCAATAACCTATTGACAAAAGAGTTATGGTTTGATATACTCTATAATGTAAACAAAAGCAAGAAAGGAGTTTACATTATGAAAGATTATATATATCCTCTCGCCTTCGGCCTAGCAATCGGTATTGTATTTGCTCTAGGACTTTGATACAATATAGACACACGATTCAATAACAGACCAATAACCCTTCCATTTCGGAGGGGTTGTTGGTATAATAGAATTGCGCCCCGTCATACTCGGTGCTAACTCGGTGCGTTCCGAGCGGCGTTCCCTACGTCGAGAAAATCAGCTAATTACTTATAGGGAGTCACTAGTGCAAGCGGTCGCTGCGGCAAACGGGCCGCTTTTTGTGGTATAATAAAAAGGGCGTTCTTTACGAGGAGGTGATTTTATGAAGATGGCTCTTTTTGTCAACGACTTTCCTATGACACTGCTAGAAAATATGGAGAGAGACCTTGCCAAATACGCGAAATGCCTAATCCAAAATCACGGCACGACCGTGATGATACAATGCGAAACCGACCTTGTGAAGTGTATGGAGGTCATAGCTATCGTGGACAAGTATAACTTCCGTATGGACAGCACCGACACCGAACTGTTCTCTGCCATCGAATCCCCCTAATCTATCCGCCGGAATCTCCGGCGGTTTTCTTTTGTGGTATAATATAAGCAAGAACATTATCTAATCACAGAAAGGCTACAGCCGTGAAAAAATCTGAAGATACCGAATACAAAGTCGGCTATAAACATCCGCCAAAAAACCGGCAGTTTGGGCAGCCGGAGGGGAATATACCGCAGCGTAGTTGGAAGAAGGAATCGACGCCGAGGTATAAGCTAGAAAAGATGATGACGCTTAAAGACGATGAACTACAAGCCGTCCAAAACGACCCAGAAGCGCCTTCTTTTGAAAAAGCTATAGCAAGTATCATTTTGCAAGCCAAAAGCGATACAGACGCTTCTGGAACGCCTAGAGCGGCTGCTTTACGCTTCCAAGCAATCGAAAAAATGATAAACCAAGTCTACGGCTCTCCGGCCCAAACACAAGTCACGGTCGACGCTGGCTCTATGGAGGAGAAGGAGAAGTCCGGATTTATTAAGGGAGTGTTTATCCCAAAAGGTGGGGACAATGAATAAAAATCGCGTGTGGAACTTTGGCTTAGGCCCAGTTCTATGTCTAAAACACTATTGTTGTATAACTGTATACGGCGGTTGCAAAGAGTGTAATAAGGAGTTTTTAAGAGAAATAAATGACCGAGCAGGAGCAAATAAACGCAGCTAAAGCTGCCGGATTCTGGACACCGTTGCCGGGTCCCCAAACTCTCGCGTGCCAGCTTACGATGATGACGAAAAAATACCGCGAGATTCTTTTTGGCGGAGCGCGTGGCCCGGGTAAGACAGAGTGGTCTATTATTGTAATGGCCGAAAGAATCGACAATCCGCGCTATCAAGGCCTAGTGTTGCGTAAAAACGCGGATGACCTCACGGACTATTGCGTCCGTTGCGAGGAGATGTACCAGTACGCCAGCGTCGTCGTCCGGCGCAATCCGATGGTCTTGCGCTTTGGAGTAAACGCGTTGCGCGCAAAAGGCGCGATGATACGCGGCGGCCATCTACACGATAAAACCTCATATATAAAATATCAGGGCCAGCAGTTTTCTCGCATAGCAATCGAGGAGCTAACGCAGATACCAAGCGAATTATTGTATAAACAGATTATGTCGAGCTGCCGCTCGGTCTACAAGGAACTCAATCCCCAGATGATTCTCACGGCGAACCCCGGCGGAGTCGGTATGGGATGGGTAAAACGTCGCTTCGTGGAACCAATAGACAAGAATCAAGACGAATACACGGAGGAAACGCTAGAAAACGGCGATGTAAAGCTCGAATCTGACCGCGTAATCTGGTACCAGAAACAATATCTCTGGACAGACGTAAAAGGCGTAAACAGAATCACGGTCTGGAACGAAATCTACGACAAAATCGAGGAGACGTGGCGATGTTTTATCCCTGCGACTATCGATACGAATCCAATTCTCACGGAAAATGACCCGAATTATGTAAAAATGCTCGAAGGTCTCAAAACAACCGACGAGGCACTCTATAACGCGTGGCGACACGGCGACTGGAGTGTCTTTGCCGGACAAGTCTTTACGGAGTTTGACCGCAGCAAGCACGTTATAAACAACTTTGCAGACATCGGAACGACAACAGAGCAGTTTGAGAACGCGCCGAAGATTATCAGTATGGACTGGGGTTATTCTGACGACACGGCCATCTATTTTACGGCTTATCTCGATGGAAGACCCGTGACGTATAAAGAAATGGTGGGGAATCAGAAACTAGCGTCGGAGTGGGGTAAAGAAATCCGCGAGTATATTGAAACAAGCGGCCAGAGAATCGACTATTTTATCTACCCAAGTGATATGGAGGACAAGAAGAACGGTAAATCCTCTCCAATCGACGATATACGCGAAGAACTGGAGAAACTACCACCAAGCGAGCAACCGTCTATACAGATGATAGGACGCGAAGCTGGCTCCCGTGCTATCCGGCAACACGCGACGCATAAATACTTAAAAGCTGACCCTTGCGCCAAGATATTCAAAAGCTGCGCGAATCTGACGCGAGTTTTGCCGGAGCTGGTATATGATGAGACTAGAAAAGAAGAAATCGACGTTGACACCGACCACGAGCTGACGAACCCTTATGACGGATGGTCCTACGGCCTACGCTGGCTAATGGAGCGTCGCGATAGCGAGATTATACATAAAAGTCACCGGAACGATGAGACGCCAAAAGGGATTATGGTGGGGGATACCTTCGCGGACGCTGGCGTCGACCCTGCTGCTATGGCAATCAAGGCGAGCCAAGAGAAAAATCGGGATTGGCGCACATTGTAGTTGACAAAAAGTTATGGCTGGTATATACTCAAAGTAGTTATGCTTTGTGCATAATGCACCTTCGGTAAAACATTACCTCCCAAACTTGTAAAACAAACACTGAAAACAGAAATAAATAACTCCAAAAAATCCTACACTCTCCCCGCGCTCCTCGCAGACGCGGGGATTTTGTGATATAATGGAGCTATGAATAAGAAACCAATCACCATTTTGCTTTACGAGGATAACTTGCCGCGCTTGCGCGAGATTCGTTGCGTGAATTGCGCGAGGCTTTTGTGCAAGGTAAACTCTGACGTGAAGTCTATTATCTTCGAGGATGGCTACGACCCCCACGAACATCGCGAGCTAGTGGCCGATATGAATATGATAGAACACAAATGTCGCGGCTGTGATTGCGTCTACAAAATCCTTTTCCAAAAGTGACCTCTTATACAATAAGGAGCAAGAGTGTGGTATAATATACTAAAGGAGCCTTTGCTAATATGTATAACGAAGAACAAGAAGATAGAGACACCGGCTTACAGAACGAGCTACCGGCGCTTTCTATAGATATTCCCGACAGGGACTTAATACAAAATCTCAAACGCTGGGAGCAAGACTCTCAACAGTTTTGGAACAATCATAAGGAGTTCGACCTGCACGACCGACGCAAGAGAAACGTCGATTATTATCTCGGCAAGCAAATTGACAAGTCCAAACTCTACGACTTTCAGGTGCCTTATGTTGACAACGAGCTTTTCGTAGCGACTCAAGTCGTATCCGCCTATATCACGTCGAGCAATCCTCACGCTGAAGTGCGACCAGAAAACGACACGACGCAATCGAAAGTGATGGCTGATGAGCTTGAGTTCGGGCTTGATGTCCACACGGAGACTCACGACCTCGCCGCCAAAATCAAACAGGTAGCACTAAACGCCTTCCTTAAATACGTCGGTATAATCAAACTCTACTGGGATGAGACCAAGCAAGATATTGTCCCAACCGTTGTCGACCCAGAAAAGATTGTTTTCGACCGCTACTGTAAACAAGGCGAGAATCCGTTGTTTATTTCCGAGACTTGCGAAGCCACCTTCCAGCAACTCCTGAATATGTTTCCGGATAAAAAAGAGAAGATTATGGCCCATCTCGGCCGCAGCCGGATGTCCGCAAAGCTCCAAAACTCCATCTACGTTTACAAAGAAGTCTGGTTTACTCAAATCGACGATGACGGCGAGACAGAGTGTGTCGCGTGGTATATGGATGACCTCGTGCTTGATAAAGCCAAAAACCCGAACTTCCTCTATGACCGCAAGGGAGTCCAGATTGTAAACACTCCGGATTGTGTCCGTAAACCTTATGTGCTGTTTAATTTCGTAAACGACGGCGAACACCTAGTCGACCGCACCAGCCAATTCGAGCAAGCTATCCCGCAGCAGGATATTCTAAACAAAATCGGCCGCCAAATCATCGAAAACGCAGACACGGCCAACTCCGTGCTTGTCGTCCGTTCTAACGCGATTACAAAAGAAACGGCAGAGAATATCACTCGCGACCCGAAACAAATCCTCCTGCTCAACGTAGAGCGCGGAGAGGCCCTTTCTAACTCCTACGGCACTATCGACCCGCACCTACTCCCGAACTACGTCCTAAACCTTTACCAGCAAGCGAAAAACGCTATCCACGAAGCCATCGGTACACCGGCGCAATTCCGTGGCTCTGATGATTCCAGAAACGTCGGTACGCTAGGCGAAGCGCAGATGATGAGAGCGCAAGCTTCCGGCCGCCAAGACGACCTCGTGATGGCGCTAGAGCGTGGCCTCGATTCTTACTACAAGCTCCTCGCGTCGATGATGAAAGTCTACTACAAAAAGCCGAAGTTCTTTGCCTGCCGCGACAATGACGGCAAGTTTGTGATGGTGGAACTCTCCCGCGAGCGTATCCCCGACACGGCGTGGGTTTCTGTCGAACACGGTAGCACCGTCAAGAAAGACAAGAATCGCCAAGAGAATATCTATATGACGCTTGCCCAGATGGGCCTTATCGACCCGTACAACCTCTATCGCGGCCTCAATATGCCGAATCCGGATAAATTGTACGAAACCCTCGTCAAGTTTAAGATGTCGCCTGACTCCCTCTCCGAAGAAGTCCGCCAAGAGCAGCAAAACCGTCTGGCTTATATCGACTTTGCCTGTATTATGAACGGCGAAGAAGTCGAACCGCACGACGACGTAGACTCCGAGCATATCCTAGCGCATAGAGCGCAGATTACGACGGACAAGTTCTTATACGCCAAGCCAGAACGCCAAAAAGCGATGGTCGCTCATATCCAAGGCGAAGTATTCAAGCTATCGCAACGCGTAAAGCTCGAAGAAGCCAGTATGCAGGGATTGCTAGTAGACCCGAGTATTCCGGTCACTCCGCAAGTACCGGAACCAATGCCACAACCGCAAATGCCACCGCAACTTCCACCGGAAGCTATGATGGGACAAGGCCAGCCACAAATGCCGCCTATGGGCGCACAGCAGGCTCCACAAGGCGCGCCAGCTCCAATGATGGATATGTCACAAGGTCCGGAGCCAATGGGCCAAAATATGCAAAATATGGCTAGTATTATAAATCAAAATGGTGTATAATAGACGAGTGGAGCGATGAGAGCTTGCTCGATTCAATCCACGCCGGTCGAGGAGAACCACCGACCACCAGCCAGCGCCTCCCAGTCTCAAGGGAGGTGTTGGCTTTTTTGGTTTTGTGATATAATAGAAGCATTAACAACTTAAAAGAAAGGCTACAGCCAATGGAAGACTTAACGGAGCTTGCTCTGTCTGCACTAGACGCTGACACTAGCGATAGCGGCGGAGAGGCGAGCGACAACTCGGAGACTAACAGCGAACCAGCTGATACCGGCCAAGAACCGGAAAATACTCCCTCTGATGAGAAGGAGGAGACCAGCTCCGAGCCAGAAGAAGATAACAAAGGAGATAATGGCTCAAGAGATGATAGCGAAGCTACTACTGATAGTGATAATAGCGATGATACCGATGGTAGCAGTGATGGTAAAGAATCCTCCGAAAAGCTAGAAGAAAAGAAAGAGGAGAAGAAGGAACCCTCCGACGAGGAGTTTGAGGAGATGGCGAAAAAGCGCGGATATGCCAAAGCTCCCTCTGAAGAAGAAAAGAAACAGGCCGAAACCGCGCAACAGACAGAGGAACGCCTTACTAAACGTCCCAAAGAGGTACCAGAAGAAGTCTGGGAGAATACCCCGAAGAATAACAGGATGGTATACAACTCTCTCCCGATTGTCACGGCTCGTGGTAAAAATGGTACAACCGTAAACGTGAAACTCCCGACCCAGCTGCCCGATGGATTCGAGTTTGCTGACGAAAAGGCTCGCACGGAGTTTATGACCGCGATGGCCGAGCAAGGTAAACGCTCCGACGAGTGGCTAAACGCGCTAGACGCTAGAGATAAACAGATGGAAGCTGATAACCAGCGAATTGCGTTTGCTAAACAGACCATAGCCGAAGTCCAAGCTCTCCAGAAGACCGGCGCGCTCCCAACTCCGAAGGCAAAACCCAATACGCCGGAGTTTAAGGACGACCCAGCTGTCAAAATCCTTGATGGCGTTGTAGGATTACGCGACCAAAAGCTCGCGGCCGGATACAATATCTCTATAGAAGACGCTGCTGCTCTCTACAAAGTACAACATCCGGAGATGTTCGAGAAAAAGAACGCCTATAATGAAAAAGCCGACGCTGAACGTGGCGGAGTCGCGCGTAAAGTAGCAACCGGCAAGAAAACAAGCGGCCGTGGTGCTGACAACTATAATCAAACGCCGGTATATCGTCCGGGGTCTAATATGTCTCTCCAAGACGTAGCAGAAGAAGCTATGCGACGCGAGGGAATCATTGAATAAGGAGAAAAAATGAGTGATAAGAAAACAACCAAACCGGCCGTAAAAGCCACAGAAACGCCCGTAGAGGCCGTCAAAGAGCCGGAGACGATAATTGAACCGTCCAAAGAACCAGGACCCGTTGTAGAGCCTGTAATTGCGCCAAAACCAGTAAAACCAGTCGAGCCACAAATTAGCGACGCAGAAAAACAGAAGATGACCGCCGAGATTTTAAGCTCCGCTGGTGTCGGAGCCGTTGCTGGCGGTGTAGAGTTCGGCAACTCCCGCAAATCTGTCAAAGAGATGATTATGGATTACTTCCGACCAACTGACCTAGTAAAAATCCACAATCCCTTTAGCTGGCATACTGGATGGGCATATTCTCATCCGGACGAAGAAGTCGTCGAAACTGACGGCTCCGCTACCCGTCGCGTTTATCCAGGCGCTCCAAAAACTCGTCTTTTGGCCGCTGGACAATCCGTTGTAATCCCAGGATGGGAAGCTTACATCGGTCTCGACAGGTTTTTCAAACAATGGTGCCAGAGTGAAGAACAAGGCAAGCTCACTGTCGCTATGAACAGCCCCGTTTACTTCCAAAAGTTTATGTCAATGGTGTTTGATGGAGTCTATGACCCGAACGCTGGACAAGATACTACCATCACAATAGACGCCAAAACCGCGCTTGAACACGACCTGGGTCTCATCTAATGGCAAAATCGTCGCTTGATAATCTGATAGGCGAAAAAGAGGAGCTACGCAACTTGCGGCAGCTCCTCAAAACTACCAAAAAACAGATAGACGACGCGACAGAGACCGGAAATCAGAGTCTCCTAGAGTTACAACTCGAATATGACGAACTGGCCGCGAAAAAGCGCGACTTGCTACGAGAAATCGAGCAACTAGAACGCAAGCGTGACGAATTAAAAGGCAAAACCGACGCTGCGGAGACGCTATACGGCAAGTATCTAACAGAGATAAAAAACGGTATGTCCGGCTCTGTGGTATAATGTAATTATAACGAAAGGAAAATATGAACGAAAATATAAAAGACAATTTTCCAGAAGGCAAGCCAGCTCACGGAGCTGATAACGGCCAAGAGATAAAGGAGGTAGAAAATGCTTAAAGGTCTCGACCTCTCTATGTGGCAATCCGTCGGAACTGGCGATGGAGACTACGACTTTATTATCTGTAAAGCTACTGAAGGCGTAGGATATACTGACCCAAGCTGCGACGCTCACTATCAAAGAGCGAAAGCGCAAGGCAAGCTCCTCGGCGTTTATCACTTCGCGCGACCCGGCTATAACGACCCTATCGCCGAAGCTGACTGGTTTGTCCACGAAATACAAGGCTACATCGGAGAAGCTATCCTTATCCTTGACTGGGAAGTCGAAGCAACGTGGAATGTCGGATGGGCTAAACAATGGCTCGACCGTGTTTATGAGCTTACCGGTGTAAAGCCAATGATTTATATGTCTGGCTCTGTCGTCAACGCTAACGACTGGTCTTCCGTCGTAGCTGCTGACTATGGTCTCTGGATTGCTTACTGGCCGAATGAATACCAGTATGGCGACGGATGGCCGACAGACCCATCTCAAATGACTTACGGAATCGGCGCGTGGCCGTTCTGGGCTATCTGGCAGTTCTCGTCTCGCAACGGCACTCTCGATTGCGACGTGGCGCAGATGGACCGCGAAGGCTGGATGAAATATGCTGCGAAAAACGGTCAACCGGCACCGGCTCCTTCTCCAGCACCCGCACCAGCTCCCGCTCCGTCGGGCTATGTAGAATATACCGTTGTAAAAGGTGACACTCTCTCTGGGATTGCGGCTCGATATGGCACGACCTACCAAAAAATCGCTGCTGACAACGGAATCGCCAACCCGAACCTCATCTTCCCCGGCCAAGTTCTCAAAATCTATACTGACGGCTCTGCTCCTGCTCCATCTGGAGAAGAATACTACACTGTCGTAAAGGGAGACAACTTGAGTTCTATCGCTGCGCGCTATGGTACAACGTGGCAGTGGCTCGCGCAAGTAAACAATATCCCGAATCCTAACCTCATTTATCCGGGCCAAGTATTAAGGGTAAAATAAGGAGAAACTATGCAACTTCCTCAAAAAGTTTATGAAGTCATCCGCTGGATTGTGGCTATCGTCTTACCGGCGCTCATCGTGCTTATAGACACTGTAGCCCCGTTGTGGTTTAAGGACTTCCCAACAGAAGCCGTCACAACGTCATTAAGTGCGTTTGACTTATTCCTAGGCGCTATCTTCGGCATCGCAAAAATTAGCTACGACAAGGCGCAAGCCATCGAAGCTAAGAAGAAATAACCACCTAGAAAGCAAGGAATCCCCGTAAGGGGATTTTTTGTGGTATAATAAGAACAAGGAGAATTATTAACAATGCTTACTTTTAGTCAAAGAAAGAAAATGGCCCTCGACCTCTGTGGCATTTACGACACGGAGCCGGAAGTAGGGACTATCGTAGCTAACTTAAACCTCGCTGATAAACTATTCCAGAACGCCGCGAGACGACCGTGGACCCGCGTAGAAGTCACGGCGGATGTTGTAGAGAATCAACAGTATTATAAAATCCCAGCTGATATGGTCCGTGTGGCCGAAGTACGCTGCAAACAGGACGACGATAGCGACGTTATATTGCCGCTCGAAGAAGTCGCGTCCGAGATGAACTGGAACCGCCTAAACGCTTTCCCGAACGCGAGTATGTTCCCAACTCATTATTTTATCAAGGGACATAACGAAATCGGTATTTTCCCTATCCCCTCTCGCGATATAGAAGATGGCCTGATTATATCCTATGAACCTAGAATCCGTGATATGGGAGTCGAGGATGTGGCCTTTACCGCTGCAGTCACGAACGGAGAAGTCACAATCACGGCTACAACGAGTGTTTTCAAGGATTCGATGATTAACAACTGGTACGTCTACAATACTGACGGCTACGATGGCAATTATTATAAGATTGCGGAAGTCACAAGCGCAACTGTAGCTAAACTAGAGCTACCCTACCTCGGAGAAACAAACGCGACTGCAAGTCTCAAAATGGGCCAAGCTGCACCATACCCGGAAGAATATCACGAAGCGGCCGTCGACTATGCTGTTTACCGATTCTTTGCTATGCGCAAGGATACTGACACTGCGGCGATGTACCGCTCTCTCTTTGACGAAGCATTAGAACAGTACAAAACAACCTATGGCAATAAAACGGTCTCTGGAGTAGTCAATCCGGGTCTCAAACGCTTGCCAAACGTTAGCGATGTTTTCGCAAACTCAACATTAAGAGAAGGAGCATAAAATGGCAAGTACCAAAAGCGAAGTTAGACTTGTTGGCAACACCGAGTTTTACGGAGGATTATCTACCGATGACAAGATAGGGATAGAGAATAGCTACGCTGATGGTATCTGTCTCGACGTTCGCAAGTCTCCCTCCCAGATGTCCGTGCTACCACAAGCGCGCGAGCTGTCTGATTCCGGCGTGATTACTGGGCTTATTACTGCGATGTGCCAAACAAAAGATGGCACAGTTTGGGCGCTCGATGAAGAAGGGCAACTATATTCTATCAGCCCACAATACGCCGTGACAAAAATACTTACTCCGGCTATGTCTGGCGGCCACGGCCTCGTGTACTCCCAGCAACGCGACGCTCTTGTATTTACCGATGGGGACGCTGCTTTCTATACTTACGGCCCGATTCTCAACCCGCGCAACCAAACTAGGACAGTCACGCGAATTAACGAGCTAGATGACTATTCCGAATATACGGTCAACTCTATCACAAAAAATTATGCCGGAAATTATATCTCTAACCCAGACGTCCCGCGCAACGACGCTGGAACCTACGGCAACGTCACGGAGAATAACCCTGTATACTATGATTTTAGCTGTCCGACGACCATATCAGAAACAGAAAACGACAAAGCTCTCTTTCTCCCTGGTCTCTCCCCGATTGTCAAAATAGGTGTTTACATTAAAACCAAACCTGGCTCTGGGAGCATAAAATTAGTCATTCACGATGTCAACGACAATGTGGCAGCAGAATCTAGCTCTATTAACGTTTCCAGTATAACCGCTGGAGGTTATACCGAGTTTACTGTCCTAGTAAACCCCAATTCCCCGGCAGTAGAAGGCCCAGGCAATATGTTCGAGGACACTCCGTGGACAGGCGCGACTCTCGAAGCTGGCGGAGAATATCATATACACGTTTTAGCGTCTGCTGCCGGATTTGAATTACAAACAGTCACGACAGATTCTAATAACAACCCTTCTCTCTATTATGGTATGAGGTACACGGCAAAAGCAAAGGCTGTAAACTGGGTATTCAACCACAAACATCCAATGGCTATTAGCGACAAAATCCTTATCGGGAACGGGCGTTATGTGGCCGAGCTAGGAGCTTCTCCTATCGACTATGTTGACGATACGATGTATTTCCCCAACCGGTTGCGTCTTGACGATGGCTATGAGGTATGCTCTATCGCGTCGACAGACGAATATATAGTTATCGGAGCGGAGAAGTTTAGCACGGATAGCTCGCGAGGATTCCAGAATGGGATTATCTATTTCTGGGACGGCCAATCCGACAACCCGAACTTTTATATCGAGTGTCCTATGGGTTCCCCTCACGCGATGTTTAACTACCAGAATATCCTCTATATTATCATCAACGGCGCGCTCTACGCTTACACCGGCGGCAAGGAGCTTATCAAGGTCCGAACAATGCGCGGCACTGATACCGAATACACCGGAGAGAATACCATCCACGATGTATACCCGAATATGATGGCCGTCCGGCGCGAAATTATGATGGTGGGATTCCCGTCGTGGACAACCTCACAAAAAACGCGCTTTGGTATACACGGATGGGGTGCAATCGACAAGAACTTCCCGAACTGTTTTACTTACAATTACGCTGTACCTAGCACAACTCAAGGCCAATATAATACTGACGACCAATTTTTGAGAATCGGTTGCGTATACAATTTTGGCGACACTCTATTCTACGGGTACGAAGTCACGACCACAACTCATCCGGAAGGAGCGCCACCGGTCACAACTGTAGACCCAAGTCTGGCCGTCGTAGACAACCTATGCGGAGCGGCCACGAGCTTTTACTGGCAATCGCTAGTATACGACGCTGGCTCCCCAATCCTCGAAAAGTCCGCGCTACGAATCGGCCTGTATTTTAACGCGCTCCCAACCGGCTGCACTCTTACTCCAATTTACAGAATCGACGACGGAGCTGTCGACTTTGACGGCGTACAATCTATTATGATAGGCGGCAAAAAGTGGTACAAGGGAACCAAGACGGCCACGGCCGGTATGAAAGAGGTCACTTGCGAAGTCGGCGGAATCGGCACAAAACGTATACACGAGTTCCAATGCGGTTTTATCGGCACGACAACTAACGGAATGACTCCTCCGGTTATTAAGCAGGTCGTAGCAGAAGTCAAGCTCAACAATAAAGAGGCGAAGATATAATGGCAGATGGTTTTAACTCCGGCAACTATGGCTATAACGACAAAGTAGCGGATGTTATACGGCCGCTAGGCCAAGGCACCGTTAGAAAGCCTCTCACGGGCTTTAGAACGGTCGATAACGTGGATGTGACATCCAACGCGGAAGTTTATGGCTTCGACGCCGGACGGGTGCGCACGGGCAATTTACGCGGCAATCAGCAGGTCCGCGGCCAAATCCAGATAGTCGACTCCAATGGCCGAAAAGTAATGATTATGGGATATGGCAAGGGCAAGTTCTAGGAGGGAAGATGGGACTCTCGAAGGCAGGATACCCCGTAAACGAGTTTAAGCAGGTAGGGCGTGGCGATTATGGCGTGCGCGTAGCTCGGAAGGGCTTTGACGCGACAACCGGCACGGATTCCAACTTGCTTTTTAACTCCAACTGGCCTATTATCCAGTTTGTAAAGGTTATATCTGAAGAAAACAAGCGGCTCTACAAGGACGAGACGCAGGACGTACCAGCCGGATATATATACCAGCGTACCGAAACGGACAAGTATTGTGCAGTAGACGAGCAGTATTTATATCTTCCCGCGGATATTGCGTATTATTTTGACCCGAATACATATACGCAGCACCTCTATAAGAAGCAATATCGAATATATCACGGGATGGGTTATGTACCGCTTTTCTATCGTTCCGAATATGTCTCTGACGTGGCCGGATACTACCTAATTACGAATATAGACATCCGCAAGGACGTAGATTATCCATATAACGCTAAACCTTCCTCTTATGACGGGATGGCAAAAGATTATGGTGTAAAATCGACCTCCAGAACGCGCTCTCAAATGCCGCGCTATGGGGTCCGCGGCTGCGGATTCAACACTAACATCCAATCAAAACTGATTATGGCCGTGAAAACAGAAGCAACAAAATCAAAAGAGACCGGCAGCAGCGGCTTACAAGTCGTTCCGGTAGCGTGGGCCGTTCCAAAAAGCTCGGAAAACGAGCAAGTCCTCTCTAGTTTATATGATTTCGAGGCGATTGTATTTTACGCTAACGATAACACTGATGGCAAGTTTACTGAAGCAAGCGTGATGGTCCAGCCGCTTACAGATATAGAAAATGGCCGCTTTGTGCTAGGCGGGCAAGCAGCTCCGGACCCGACGAACCTCAAGGAGTCACTGATTATCATCCGGACACCGATGGTTATGCCAGATTATGAGGAGGTTGTGCTAGAATGAGCGATTATGGATTCAAAACAATAGATGAGAGCAACGCGGTCGCAATAAACGCGAAGAACCCGCTTTTTGGCTTTGATATGGGCCATAAACCGCGGCCATATAAGACGTTCCGGATAATAGACAATAAAACCAATCCTTTTGTCTCTGGGAGCGTCTCCGTACCGTCTATTACCCCAACACAAGCAGTCGCGTGGAGTTATAAGGACAGCTCGGATTATGGTAGCGTACGCGAACTTATCTTCCAAGAAAAGCACGGATACAACTTCCGGCCTGTCGGCTACGCTACAATCACTGGTACTCTAAACTTCTCTAAATCCGTTAGCATAGAACAGGACGAAGTGGCCGTCTCCTCGACTTTTGGCACGTTTGGCGGCGATTATAGCACGACTGTAGACAAAACCGTCGCAACTGGAGCGCATATCCTCCCGCTGGCTGGCAGCAAGTTCTTTGTAGCCGAATATCCAACCTCTCTGACCGTGTTTGCTCCGGTAGTACGACTAGACCCCGCGGATTACATCGGGACTGTGTTCCACGATGACATCTTATTCTGGATGAAATACTATCTGACGAATATCCAGATACCGAATATAATGTTAGAACCTCCGATGGACCTCTATGAAGTCGAGATTGACGATGAGTATATCTATATATATCGAACGTACTGGTGGTCTGACACTATCCGGCGCGTTGTACAGGCCAATAATCCAGTCACAAGTCCGCTCCTAAACGATGTCCGCGAGCATATCAAGGTAGTAAACCAGACAACCGGTTCTCAAGTCGACGTGACAGTTTATCTGGCTCCCTATCCTATTGAAGAATTATTGAACAAAGCCAATACTCACATCGACCCGTCTCAAGTGGGTATCTGGGATGTAGATTACTGGGACGGGGGAAAGGTCTATGGACAATAATATGGCATTACCAACTTTTACGCCGGGAACTATGATAAAAGCGTCGGATATGAACGCAGCTTTTGCGGCGCTTTTTGATATGATGTATCCCATTGGCTCTATCTATATGAGCGCTACTCTTTCTACTCCCGCGCAAGTCGAAGCGGCTCTCGGAGGGACTTGGCAAGCGTGGGGAGCTGGTCGCGTGCCGGTCGGCGTAGACGCGGACGACACTGACTTCGACACGGCAGAGGAAACAGGAGGGGCGAAGACGCACCGACACGACTTCAAAATCGGTGTTGCCTGTCACTACGGCGCTATGGTTGGCGACAACTTGAACAACCAAGGGGCATATAAGTATTCCACAAGCTCGTACCCATCATCTGGCTCCTCAGGCTCACCTATTAGTATATATAAAAATAATGGACTACAAAATGCTGGTGGGGACGCGACTGCAATGGTCAGAGAGAGCACGGGCGATACCGCACTCGGTAGCAATATGCCTCCGTATATCACTTGCTATATGTATAAACGCACGGCGTAGTATAATATAGATATGAGTTTATTTACGCAGAAAATAGCAGAACTCGAAGCCACGAAGCCTCCCGCGGTTGAATCTTTTTACAACCAATCTTTTGTTGACCGCATGAACGAGGCGCAAGCACAGATTGACGGTCGCTATCAAGAGATGAACGCCGCGGAGATTCAAAAGCAAGAATCCCAAGACGCGTATAACACTTTCAAGGGGGAGATGAGGCACTATTCCGAGCTTTCCAAAGAGGCAGAAAACAAGTTTGGCGTAGCGACGGCAAAAAACGACTACGAAGAATCCAAGCGCGCGATAGAATCCATCGAGCAGACACTAGACGCTCTCCCCTCTACAATAAACGCGACTTCCGAGCGCGTAATGACGCAAAATCGCTTTGAATTATCCTATAACGCGCAAGCTACCAAGTGGCAAGCGCGGATGAACACCCAGCAGAATATCACAGATGTAAATAAGAAGGTGTGGGAGAACGCGAGAAGGGAAGCCGACGCGTTGGCCGCAACCGGTCTCGCAGAACAGGAAGCAAAAGCGCAATATCTAGCGACGATGTGGAACACGGATGTAAATCTCTTTGCTAAATACAAGCAGAGATGGCAAGACGCGAGAGAAGAAAAACTCAAAATCGAGGAGCAGTACCGCAACTGGCAGTACAGCAGAGCGCAAGAAGAATATATGCGATGGAGCAAGGAACTCGCGAGCCTACGGGCCGCAAAAGCACTGGAGGACGCAAAAGCAGCGACGTATTCTGGATGGCAAAATTATATGCAATTCTCTCAAGAAATCGACCAACGGGCCAAGAATCGGCTCGCGACTATGCAAGCTCAAGCAAAACAATCGGCTCCAAATCGCTACTCCGGCGGCGGAGGTGGCGGAGGAGGAGGGGGAGGATGGTAAATCTTTTACGTTTACCCTTTATGTGGTATAATAATCTAAAGAGCCAAAAGAGGCGTACAGCCGTGGCGCGAAAGGAAAATTAAATAATGGAAACTACGGCCAGCAAAACTACTTCTTTTACGGGGAATCCAGAGGACTATACGCATAATTTCGGCCAACGAATCGGCGACCAAAACGCCAAAGTCGAGTCGCAATACGGCCAATATGCTACAGACCAAGCGGCCGCGCAATCGCAGCGAGACGCTTATCAGCAAGCTTTCGCGAATCAGACGGGCTACGGAGACCTCCTAAACACCGCAGAAGGTAAATATGGAGTCGACGACCGCAGAGGCGGCTACGAACAGTCTATGCGAGCTATAGCTGCTACGAATCAAGCGATGAACGCGCTCCCCTCTACTATCAACGCTAACTCTGAACGTGTCCTAACACAAGCGCAACGCAACGCCGCGCTAGGCAATCAGATGAATAAATACCAGAATACACTCTCATCGTGGCAACAGCAAAACGCCACTGACGCAGCGATGTATCAGGCAGCGATGAACGAAGCTCGCAACCTCGCGTCACAGAATATGGCACAAGAGCAGTATAAACTCGGTATGCAGCAAAGCGACTGGCAAACTCTCCTCAACCAAGCGGCTCAAACTTACAACCAAGCTCTCAACGAACAGAATATCCGCAACGCCATCTACCAACAAATGTACGATGACGAAGCGCAACACAGGCAACTCGAATACAATTACTGGGCCAAGAGACTCGATGATGAGAACGCCAAGAGACAACTCGCAATCCAAGAAGCACAAGCAGCGGCACAAAAGAGTTATCAAGATTATATGATGAGTCTCAATAATAACAAGAGCAGTGGCAACACGTTCTCTGATTATCTATTGTCTAACGCCTCTCTCGACCAATCCGGCGTAGGTGGATGGGCAGAAGGGATGAACGACCAAGACAAGGCAAATTACCTAAATGATATGCTCGTGCGCTGGAACAGTGGAGACGCGGCCGAACGACAAAGAATTATGGAAGGCTCGACCTACAGAGATTATCTTAACAGATTGAGAGGGAGCTACTAAAATGTTTGGCGACAAGCGAGTTATAGACGAAGGCGCTTTCGAGAGAGCGCAGCAAGGTATCTCTGACCGCAACAAAACCGCGTACCAAAACTACGTCAACAATATAAACCAGAGCTATGACGACCTAGGATTCCTAGGCAAGCTTGCTACTGGAGTCTCCGGCGGCGGATGGGGTAAAAGCAACTACCTCAAAAATTATGGTATTACTGACGAAATCGACGCTCTAGGAAAAGCTGGCAACATAAATACTACTGGTATGAACTCACTTTACGACGCCGGAAATGCGTATAGTCAACAGCGTCTAAAGCAATTAAACCAAGGTCAAGGCTTGTTTTCTGGTATTCCGCTAGTCGGGAGTATCATAGACCCATTTGCGCAACTTACCTCTGGTGCTAAAGACCTCGTAGAATCTGGCACAAGCAAATGGGACAAGGGAGACCGAAGTCTCGTGAGCGACATTGGAGCGGGTATCGAAGCTGGTCTTACCGTCGCTTCTCTAGGCTCTCTCTCCAAAGCAAAAGCTGCCGCGAAAGCTGGAACTTCCCTTGCGCCGACTACTCTCAAATCTGCTATCGCAAAAGGCGCCGGTAGGGGTGCTATCTATGGCGGTATCGGCTCTCTAGGCAATTATCTAAACGTCGCTGGCGACCAAGCGTCCGTCGGAGACGCCGCCTTGCAAACGGCTATGGGCGCCGGAATCGGTGGAGTCCTAGGCGGTGGACTCTCTGGAGCTGGTTATGGTATCGGAAAATTGCGCTCTAACGCCGTTGCTGGGAATCAAAAAGTAGGAGAAGCCGCTAAAAAAGCCACCGAAGCAAATGCCGCAGTATCCTCCTACCAAGACGCTTTACAAACCGCTAAAAACGTCGGTCTCGACACATCTTCCGAAGAAGCGCTAAAGAAAAGCTACAATGCCTTTATGAAAGCTAACCACCCAGACAAAGTTGCGGCTCAAGCGCAACAAAACCAGATTATAGCGCTATTGCCAGAACACGCGAGCCAATCCACCATATCTCCATACACAGACGCCGTGACTAAAGGAACTGGCACAGGATATGTCTCTACTTACGATATAATGACACCGGAAGCAAAAGCGATAAACGCTCAAGCTGTAGAAAACGCGCAGAAGCTAGCAAGCGAAACCGTCAAGCCAGTGTCGGAAGCTTATAACACTCTATCCGGAGCAAGTCTCGCCGACCTACTCGGAGAGTCAAAAGCGGCCAATCAAGCGCTCAAGAAAGCGTCGAATCAAGCCCTCCTCGACTACTTAAAAGGCACGAAACTCGGCAAACTCGGCTCCAGCAAACTCGGAAAAGCCGCGGCCGTCGGCGGTACTGCTTATGGAATCTCGCGTCTATTAGGAAACAGAAACGGAGGAAATAATGAATAATTTACCAGCATTACTTGGGAGCGCTGCTGCAAACGCGCTCACTACTCAAGGGGCAAATCTCGCTACTAGAGCGCTTACCCCTGCTGCCACGAATATCATCACTCAAGCTATGGCGCCGGAAATCGGCAAAGCCACAAGCCAACTCCTCGCAAAAGGTGCTGGCTCAACCTTGAGTGGCGTTTTGGCTCCCGCAAGCGTCTCCGGTGTCCAACTTCCACAAGCACAGGTCGCCACGCCATCGTTTAGCGACTACTTCGGCGCGTCTGACCTCGCCACGGCTCTCCAGCAGGGCGACGTTGATGTGCCTTCCATCACAGAAATCCTTTCTCCCTCTCAAAACAAGGCTCTCCGAACCGGGGTGTCCGAGCTTGTTTCTGCAACTGACCCCTATGCCAATGGCGTTTATGGAGTATCTGCAAAATCAAATCTTCCGTCAATCAAAACTTCCGACTATACCGCCGCTACTGGCTTGTCCGGCGAGGATATTCCTCCCTATATGCGCAATTTTCTTTCCGAGAAGAACGGCGTGTCTCTCAAGGACGGAGCAAGGTGGGGGGAAATCTTCCCCGACTTGGCTGGCGGCGGCGAAGCTGGCTCTTTCGCTGGAACGCCCGACGACATTTTATCTCGCTACCAGACCGCTCTTGAGGACACCGCGAATAAAAACGCGATTTACACTCCAGAAAACGTCTCGAATTACCTTCTAGCCAACCCACAAGAGAACGCTAGATATACTGACACGCTCACTAACCTCTTAAACACTGATGGGACAGTCAATATCCCTGTCGCTGCGACGCCATCTTCTTCTGAATCTATCGCCGTCTCCGGCCTCAAAACTCCAGAAACAGTCAAGGTCGCGCAAGAAACCGTCGCTGCTGCCCCTCAAGCTACCTTCCAACAAACCACGAGGAACCTAGAGGACGTGCTAGGAACGGACACTGGCGGTGCCGGACAAGGCGGTGCTGGTGGTGGCGTGACGATTACTCCTCCTTCTCCTGATGACACTGGATTCAACGTTCCGCTCGAAACTAACAAAAGCGGCGAAAAAGTTATCCGCGTGAACCCTCAAGCGGCCAGAACGACTGCCGCGCAGAAAAAGGCGAGCTTCCAGAATAGAAAATGGCTCGACAGTATGAACGCAACTTCTAAACAATATGAAATGGCTCTCTCAAAGAGTAATTCTTATGGCGGACACTACAAGACTCCGGCCGAACGCGCTATCGCTAACGGTCTCAACCCCGCTAATATCTCTGACCGACTACAAGCCCTAGTGGACGCTCGCGAAATCCCACTCGAACAAGCCGAACAATACGCTACCGAACAAGGCGTCCGCGTAAATCTTCCGAAACTTGAACTTACTCAAGCGCAAGCCCAAGCTCTCGCCCAAAACGGTGTGGACATCGAAACTATCGTCCGCGAAGGCACGGCTACTCCAATAGAAGCAGAGAAAATCTATAAGACGCTCCGCAATGACGGCTACCGCTTGATGAAAGCCACCGACGGTACGACGCTGGAGCGCGGACAAGCTCTCGTGAACGCCTCTAAATCTATCTCTGACGCCCTAGACAAGACTATGGACTCTATCGGCCTGAATTACAAGGATTCTCTCCTCAAAAACGCTGCCGCCGCCGGAGAAGACCAACAATATCTGCAAAAAATTGCGGAAGGGAAAGAGTTTAAGTTCTCTGACCTCCGACGTGATATGTCCGACCTTATTCGCTTGCAAGACCTCTCCGCTAACAAACTCAAGGCTGGCAAGACAATCAACATCGCCGGGATAAATACCGGAATCCCGAATCCGACCGGCAATATCGCTGATAAAGTCAAAGAAGCCTATTATAACGCTGCAGAACGCGTGGAACGCGCAAAAGCCGGTGCTGGTGCCGGTGCGGGTGCTGGAGGCGCTTCTGGCGGCTCTGGTGCGTCCACAGGCTATACTTTTGAAGGCGCTGGTGGCGGGGGAACAGCACAAAGCGGGCTTTCTGGCTTGCTCGGTAAAGCGCGCAAAATCGCTCCTTATGCTGCGGCCGCTGGAATCGGTTATATCGCTGGCGGTGGGCGTAGTGGAAGCTCTAACCTAGGCGATATGACAACTCTCGGTGGCGACTCTCTCACTCAAGAAGAAGCTCCGGTAGCCGACCCGTACCAGACGCAGACTATCGGTGGCTATAATATGGAAGAACTCGAAGAAGGATATGCTCGCGCGCTGGCCGCTGGAGACACAAATGCGGCTAAACAAATCGCGTCTCTGATGGAAGTTTTGGAGAATCGTGTAAAGCGCGTCTCGGCCTCTACCGAATCCGTAAGCGGCTCTAACACAATGAGCGCGGGTATGAATATTCTCAACCAGTTATACCAGATGTACAAGCAGATGGGCGGCTCTCAAGGCGTAATCGGTGGCAATATCACGAATCTACTCAACGACCTATCCGGAGGTGCTTACAACGCGGATGTCTCGACCTACAACCAGACTCGCGCGCTAACCTCCTCGCTCCTCGCACGCGCGCTTGGCGAAAAAGGTACTCTCTCTGATACCGACCGCAAATATATCAACGACAACTTGCCAAAAGTGACTGACGCTCCGGAAGTCGCGGAGAAGAAGTTTAGGGCTATCTATCAAATGTTAGAAACGGCCTCGGCCAAATAGGAGGGGGCGATGGGAAGCGAACTTATCGTAAGCGGACTAAACAGCCTCCTACCCGCCGCCGCTCCTGCGGTCACGCAAGCCGCTACAAATGTTGGCTCGCAACTAGCCGCTAAAGCGGTAGCGCCAGAAATAGGAAAGATTATAGGCGACCAAACTGGCAAGAGTGTCAACCTCTCCTTTATGAACGCGGCTTCCAAGCCGAACGAAGCCATCAACAAGGCTTTCTCGAATCTCCAAAACTACAAGGCGCAGAACGCTCCGGCTCTCTCCGAAAAAGGCTACCAATCTTTCGGGAACGACGATTTTAACTATGCTTTTAGGACTAGAAAAAACCGCCAAGCTATCGTAGACGCTATCGGAGAAGATAACTTGTCGGAGATGGAGAACGCGCTCGGCGGTATGTTCAAAGTGTCTAATCCGAACTATGACACCGACCTTACCAACGCTATCAACTATCTCCAAAGCCCAAAAAGCACCAGAGTCGCACAGCACTCTCAATCTCTCGTGCAGCCCGGAACGAAAATCTTTAGAGCGCAGAACTCTCCTACCGGTATATCGTGGACGACCAATCGCGAAGTAGCAGAAAAGGCTCTCGACACCTCTAACAAATATGTCAAAGACTTAATCAAAAAAGGGATAAATCCTATCGCGGAGCATACTCTAACCACCAATGACAGGTATATCGCTCCTCATTTTACTGAATATCTTAACGGGTCGCCTTACCCCCAACAGGAAGTATTGTTTAACTATGGAAGATTATAAGGAGAAAAATGGATAGTAGTCTCATAGTCAGCGGTATAAACAACCTATTGCCAGCCGTCACGAATAGTGCGTCCTCAAGTCTCGTACCGGCCGTCACTGGGTTAGCCACGGCGCAACTACCGAATCTGTTAGGAGCGCAAGCAGCGCAAAAAACAACTAATGCGATTGTCTCTCAAACTTCGGGTCTATCGCCGGCGCAGGAGGCGTTTTTCAAGGAGAGCAAAATACGCGATTCTTTGGGGAAACTTCTACCAGTGTACCACTCATCCCCAGAGACGTTTACGCAATTCGATGATAGTAAACTAGGCAATAATACCGGATATGATAATACCGCGTTCGGGCATTTTGTGACGACCGACAAGGATTACAGCAGCAGGTTCCGCGACCTAGATAACCGTGGGATAAATACCGGTGGAACGATGGAGCTATACGCCAACATAAAAAAGCCGATTACTCATCCTTATATGGCCGGTATGAAGTATAACGAAGACCAGCTAGACAAAATTGTCGAGGATTATTTTACTGCTACCGGAGCTTTGGAAGATTTGCAGAATCTCCGTGATTACGCAGCCGAAGACGGGAACAGCTTGTATGATGAATATATGGATTTAATGTATACAGGGGAAAACCCGTTTGAAGGAGCGCGTTATGACAGAGATAACTTGCTGCGCAACGGATATGACGCAGTAGAGATTGTAGAAGGCCCGAAAAGCGGTCTCGTAGAAGGGTCCGAAGATAATACCCCAGTATCTTCTTACGCGGTTTTCAATGGCGCGAATCTAAAAAGTACGTCCAACCTAAATCCAATAGCCGGGCCAGATATATACGATGGACAAGCTCCGAGCCAGCAATACTTCCAAGGCAAGGACCTGAATAACGATGGTTTACTAAACCAAGTGGCCGTGCAGCGCGATATAAACGGCGATGGCGTTATAACTCCGGAAGAAGCCTACGCGATGGCAACCGGAACGCAGGATACTCTAAATAAAAACCTCCGTACACTGACCGAGCGTCTAGGATACCCAGAATATCAAGATATACCACAGAAAAGTCTGGCAAGTATAAAGAATAAAATAGAGAGAAAAGGCGGCGATTATACCGCTATGTCTATGAAGGACCACTCTCGCTCTAAAATCACGATGAATAGCTGGGCCGATATACCACAAACCATCGAAGCGTTGCAGCAAGCGTACCCAAATGCAGATATGGCGATAGAAAACGTCCGGAACGACTGGGGATATAGCGGATTGCATATAACCTTCCGCGAGCCAAACGGAATCGGCGTAGAAGTCCAGCTCACAACTCCCGAACACTGGCCCGTTAAACTCGAATCAGACGCGATATACGACAAATGGCGCACGATTGCGAGCAAAGACCCATCTACACTCGAACCAATAGTCCAGAAACGCTTATACGCGGCAATAAAGAAGTCTCAAGCACTATGGAAGGCCGCTAACGTACCAGACTTATCAAAATACGCGAATATCTAACAAAAATATCCCCTCACGGGGATATTTTTTATGCGGCCTCGATAGGCGTACCTTCGTGGAGCATATCTATAGTGACGGCTTTGGCTGGTTTTACCCAAGCTCCGTCTACCAGCTCCAAAAGTCCTTCTCCTCTCTGGAGTGGGCTTATGTCGATTACGCGGCCATCTTCGAGGCGGATTAAATCTCGTTCCATAGGAACTCCTTTCTGACAACCGTCATATCTAGTGTAGCACAAAAAAAGACTTATGGCAAGTATTGACAAAAAACTTATGGTATGCTATACTAGAGTAGTCATAACAATTAACGCAAGAAAGGAAAAAATTATGGCAAAAACTGTAAAACCAAAAGTAAAAATGAAAATGCTCACTGATGAGGATATTAAAATCATCAAAAGCGACCCCGTGTCGCTCGCGGATTATGTAGTAGAATCCAAGGTCCGCTCGGCCAGAAAAACTATGATTATTATAACTATCATAGCGGCCGCCGTGATGTTCGGAGCTGGCGTGTTCGTCGGTATGCACATCACTCGCGAGAGTATTCCTAACAACGTCGTGCAGATTAAAATCGGCGAGGACACTGCCGTCGCAGCCGAGGCAGAGGGAAAAAAGTAGACTCGGAGGAGTCTCCCTCTCCATCCGAGTCTGAATTAACTGGGTGCGACTACGTTCGCGCCCAAGTTAGTCAATGGGACGACTGGGACGTAGATACTATGGTAGCTATATCCCAAGGCGAGAGTAGCTGCTCTATGGAGCGTGTAGGCGACACTAGCCTAACGTGGGAGCAGAACGGCCGCGAGTACGGCTATTCTATCGGCGCGCTACAGGTCCGGATTCTTCCGGGCCGCGAGTGGTGCGAATCTCCGGATAACTACTGGCAGTGTGCGCATAATATCTGGCTCGGACAATCCTACAACGCGTGGACGGTATATAATATCGGAAAATATCTTGAGTTTATGTAATTAGTGTGCTACAATAAGGGCTAGAAGGCTTCTCCCGCAGCGGGAGGGCTTTTTAGTATCAAAATTAAGAAAGGAAAATCACAATGGTATTTAGTGAAAGAGTCACTGCGATTACCTATAACCAAATTATGCCGGTTATTGTGGACTTCGTAAACAACTCTAACATCCTCACCGCTCGTGTGATGTCCAACGTCAAAACTTGGCGTGGTGTCAATATGAAGTTCCCAATCCGTATTGCGAACTCTACGACTGGTGGTTCGTTCGATGGTCTCGACACCTTCGATACTTCTACAACCAATAATACTCGTTCCTTGACCTTCTACGTCAAAGCCTATGAGCAAAGCGTAGTCGTTCCGGGTATCGAAAAAGCTGTCAACGGTACTTCTGAAAAGCAAGTTATCTCGCTCGTCACTGACCGTCTCGATGAAGCTAAAATCTCCCTCACTGAAGCTATCGGCTCCTTGCTTTACGGCAACGGCGCGGGCAAAGACATCGAGGGCCTCGGCCTCATCGTCGACAACGGTACTGTTTCCGCAACCTACGGCGGCCTCTCTCGTTCTGCTATCGCTGGCACGAACGCTGATGTCACTGCTGCTGGCTCCGGCGAACTCACTCTCGACCTCGTTAAGAGCGAGATGACCGCTGTCTCTGCTGCTGGTGCAGAACACGAGACTCCAACTATCGGTCTCACAACCCCGACCGTTTGGGACTTGTTCGACAAGCTCCTCACTCCAACCATCTCGGCTCGCTACGAAGCTACCGACATCCGTGGCTACAACCGCGTTTCTGGCAAGACTCCAATGGGAACCTCTGTCCCAGAAAGCGAACTCAAAGGCGCTGCTGGCTTTACCGCCATCTCCTTCCGTGGCCGCCCAATCGTCGCAGACGACAAATGTCCTTCCGGAATCTTCTTCTGGCTCAATGAGCGCTATCTTGAGTTTGATAGACTCATCTCCAAAGACCTCCGTCAAGTCGACTCTAACCCAGAGAAGACCGAAGGTGCCAACGTCGACATCAAGCAACCAAGCTTCCTACAGCTCAAAGACTTTATGTCCCCAATCAACCAATTCGGCGAAATCGGCGCACTTATCGTTATGGGCAACTTTATCTGCCGCTCTCCACGTCGCCAAGGCAAGATTACCGGTATTACCACCGCTTCTTACTCTGCCTAATAACCTCTGGCGGGGGAGACTCCGCCAGATTCAATAATAAAAATAAGAAAGGAATAAAATGTCTTACAACTACGACAAAAACATCCTAGTCGAAGGCGAACTCAACCAAGTCGATGACGCTCCACGCTATCCTCTCGGTACTATCGCCCACGACAACCTCGGCCGCGAGTATGTCTATGTGAAAACAACTGCTGCTCTCACTGCTGGCACGGCCGTCGCTGGTGTAGCACGTTCTGCTCTTACCGTCACGGCTTCTAGCGCGTTCAAAGGCGGGTTCAAGGCAAGCGCGTCTACCCCATCTCTCGCTACCACCGGATTCAATGCCAACGAGCTTATCGGCACTCTCGTAAAGCTTACCGATAGCGATAGCAACGTCAAGGGCTTGTTCCCAATCACTGGCGCAGAATACACTGGCTCAACCTATGTTGTTTACTGCCCAGAAGTCGAAGTCGGCGATACCGTCGCTTTCGGAGCTGGCTCTCCAGTCGTCACGGCTGGCGGTTCCGCTTCTGCAAAAGGCGGCGCAACCAACTGTATTCCTATTAAGTCTATGGCTTCCGGCAAATACGGTTTCGTTATGCCAAAAACTGTCATCGAAGCTTAATTCGGTACACAACCACCAAAAAATCCCTCGGATTCGGGGGATTTTTTAGCACTGTCCAGACTCTACAATTTAGGACGGTATAGTTTACCTCTTTCGTGATAAAACTTAATGTCTGAAAATAATTTTATCCCTGTTTTACGGCGTTCTCGGCGTGGTTTGCGGCTATTTCGTCGCGCGTCCAAACTTCAACGTGACCGTCCGTGTTGTCGTCTGACGGGTCGAAAACGCATAGCAGCGTCGGGTCATTTTCTATGAGCTTGTCTTTTATGAGGGACGCTCGGATGTACTCGCTCGCAAGCCCCTCGCAAGCTCGAATCTGGACCTCGCGGATTACTTTGAAAGTCTTGGCCGCCTTAAATGATTCGGCTTGCTCTGCTCCCACCGAGGCATTGGCTACAGCGTAGTCTAGCCCAGCGAAAGTCGAGTATAATAATTTGAGGTATCCTACCTCGTGCGGTTTTAAGATAAACTTTTTCATTGTTGCTCCACTATCGCATTATAAACTTTTTCTATTCTATCGTGCTGCTCCGGAGTCGCCTCGAAGGACAGCGCGTATTGTTTGAGGGCCTCTTTTACGTCCTCTATGGTGCCATCGTTATCGTTTAAGAAAACTAGCATTTTACCTCTCTTTGATAAACCCGTATTCTACGGATTCTTTTGGATAATGTTTGATAAAGTCCGGATTTGGTGTGCCATCCGGCAGATATGGCTGGAGCAGGTCGACATCGTGACGTTGGTATTCCATCGTTCGGCGCGACACGTCGGCTTGCTTGGCAAGCGGTGGGAGCTTACGCTCCGCGTCGCTCGGTTTCTCGTCCGGATAGTATTTTCCGTTGCGGAGGACGCCCATTATTCTGCGCTCCCGTATTCCGCGCCTTTTTTGATTTCCGCGTAGTGTTCCGCGCGGATTTCGTCCGGCGTTTTTGGCACGATGATTCCGCCTTCTGATTGGTATATATGCTTTGGCTTCTTTACTGGGTCCGTGACGTAAGCTGGGGGTTCCGTTATATCGTCTATTTCGGCCCTAGCGTCGCGTATAGCGTCGTATAAGTGTCCGATAAGTATTTTATTGTCCTCGACTTCTTCGGCGATTCTACGCACCGTATTTAGCTCTACAGCGTATAATATACAGACGATTGCAACAGCTATAGCTAGGCCGATGATTGTTAGTTCCATTGGTCTCTCTCCTTAAACGTTAGCGCGAGATTGGTCGTGATGAGCTGGGCCACGACAGAGTGGGAGTTTATCACGGCTTCGCGGATTACGATTGCAGGGTCGATGATATTGGCGCGTACCATATTGCGCTTTTCGTGGGTCAGGAGGTCGTAGCCCTCTCCGATTTCGCACTTGTCGCGTATCATCTCTGGCGTAGCGTCAGAGTTTAGCAACAGGTCATAATATGGCTTCGTAAGATAAGCTAGGCCAGTCTTTGCGCCTATATCGCGTAAGCAAACACCACCACCGGCTACAATACCTCCGGTCAGCGCAGTTTTGGCCGCGCATACAGCGTCGTCGATTCGGAGCTTGGTCTCTTTTCTCTCCGTATCGGACGCTCCTCCGACGTAGATATTGGCGATTGAGGCCGTCAGGCGTGCGATTCGATTCTCGTATTCTAGGCGGCGATTCGGAGCTACTCCGTCACGTTGCTTTTTGATTTTCTCAATAGCAGTCGCGAGCTTCTTTGAATTGGCTCCCTTGCCACCAGTGATTGTAGTCTGGTTTCTTGTGATTGTCGCGGATTCTACCCAACCGAGCATTTCTGGGGTCCAGTCTTTCGGCTCTCCGCGGAATACTTCTCCGGAAGAATAAAGCGCGATGTCCTCTAGGTTATTGGAGAACCCATTGGAAGGAGGAGTCACTACCATAATGTCCATCAGAGGTTTTGGCAGTGTCGATAGGAACTTGAGCGCGTCGTTGATTACGTTGCCAAAGATTAGCACTTGCTTGTAGCGGCTAGAGTTTAGTTTCTCTATGATAGGGACGATTTCGTCCTGTCGCGCGATTGTGGCTCCTAGAATAACCACCGGAACGCCATCGCAGTCCTCTTGTGGCTTCATTACCGACTCTTTTGAGGTCTGGTCGTTGAAAAACATCTCGTCCTTGGCTCCGGATTCGATATAGACACCGTTTACGAAGTCTACAGAGGTCGTAGAGGTACCAGTATAGATTACGTTTACACCTCCGAATAGGCCAACTTTCGATATAACGTCGTACACTAGCGCGCCTAGGCCAGAATCTCCGGCAGATATTTCGCAAACACCGCGCAGATTCTTGTCCGTGATGTCTTTCTTGGTTTTAGCGTCGATTGCAGCTAGGATTATCGGAATATAGCTCCGGATTTTCTTGGCTGCAGCTGCTCGTGACATCCCACGCTCTTTTATGAGAGTATTCTCCGCATAAACGTACAGATGATACGCTAGAACAGCGGATAATGTGGTGCCGTCTCCGGCCGTGTCGTTGGTCCTCTTGGACGCTTGCTTTATAACAGAGATTGCCATATCTTCGATTGGGTCTTCCGCTTCCAGCGCAGCGATATTAGTCACGCCGTCGTGAGAGATTGTTGGAACGTCAGCGCGATTCTCTATGATTACGTTGCCGGAGGCCGCTCCGTAAGCGGTCTGGGCCACCGTAAACACTTTAGTCACGCCGGCAGTAATACCGTCCCGCAGTCTCGGCTCTTGGGTCATTTCGCGGATATATAGTTTCTGCCCCATTATTTTTCTCCTTTGCAAGTAATTTTTGCGGTCTCGGTATCATCTTTGCCTGGCCCCCACAAACGACGTGCAGGGCTTTCTGCAGAATCTTTTTCTTCTCTCTGTACACCATATATATCAGAGACGTGTACGCACTCCACTATCTCTGGTAATCGGTCTGGTTCTTCGCATAACGGGAACTCTATAACATTTGAATCGTCATAGATAACGAGGTCGCCTTTTTTTATGACAGTCCTCCTCCACTCCTGTCTATAGTTTATAGCGAGGACCTCCGCGAATCCGTGCCGGTCGTATTTCTTTTCTGACCGGACAATATCCGAATCACCGCGCAGCGGGCGTAGCACGGCATAGTCTTCTTCGAGTTTTAGCCGCGATAATTGTATTGCTGGCATAGCATTTGCTCCTTTCAAGCGTTATTTTGTATGTTTCGAGTATACCACAAGCAATTCTGTTTAGCAACCACGAAAAATCCCCCATAAGAACGCAAGAAAGGAGTTCAGCGGGGGATTTTCTACATTATATCACATCCCCGCCAAAAACTCTACTTTTCTATCCGAGCTTCGATAAGGTACACTTCTTCAGCTCCGCGGAACTTGGACCGTAGAGACTTTTCTATCATATTATAGTGTTTTTCCGTTAGTGATTCCGCATCTGGAAGATTTGCCTTGAGCCGGACCTTCTTCTTCGCGCCTTGAGTTATTAGCGCGTCAATTACGACAAACACTGTACCCTCTTTTTAGAATACCGAGAAAGTACGAGGCCGGTTTCTCCTTCTTTGCGGCCAGTTCGCACATTATGATTACGTCATTCATAGAATACTTGCCGCGCATAAGATTGTAAGCGGTTTTGAGCTGCCATTTTGTGATACCGGCAACATATTTGGCGACGGCACGGATTTGCTCGGACTTGCCCATCTCCATAGAGGCGCGGACATTGGCTAGCGTCTGTTCGACGCGGTAGCGACCGAGAATAGTTATAAGGTAGGCGAATGGGCATTTGACCGTCTCACTTTTGCAGAGATGGATTATTGCCCGAAGCTCGTCATTAGTCATCTTCATTCCGCAGCACTCCCCCGTTTTTTGGACGTGCCGGATTCTGCGATACAACCCGTCGTTTTTCTCGTTAGGTGGGAACATCTCGACAAACTCTGGGAAGTCCTCCTTGAGCCGGTTATACATTGTTATCGTTCTCTGTGACATAGGCCACTCCTTTCTTTTGGTTGATAAAAAGACCCGCCTCGGAGTGGTTGAGGCGGTTCTGCGTCTGAACTGCCTACATTATATCAGACCGAGTTAGGTGTTGTCAAGCGTTCAGGCGCAGACAACTGCATTTATTGTAGCACGAGCTTTTTGGCCGTGTCAATATATAATTTCATAAAATCCAGTCGGCTTCTAATTAGAATAAACTATTGTTTATTTACTTTCTTCTAATTAGAATAAGTGGTATAATTAAGGTATGGAAGAATCCACACTAAAGATTATTTTGGCCCTTATAGCCATCGTCCCGACTATGACTACGATTATAGTGTCCCTTTTCCAAAATAGTCAGCGTCGCAAGGACAAGGAAGAACAACGCAAACGCGAAGAACGCAACGCAGCTAAACTTTCCATCCAGAATATGATTGTACAGGATATTATCCGCGCGGAGATTCTGCACAAAATACCGGAGAATCGTGACAACATAGAAGATGAGTATACCGTGTACCACGCGAACGGCGGCAACGGTACAATCACTAGGCAGGTCCTCGAATATAATACTTGGATTGAGCAGCTTTCCCCTAAAAAGAAATAATGTTGTAAAAAATACCATAAGTTCACCACTGTTGTGGGCTTTTTTTGCAGACTTTTTTTGTAAAATCTATTGACATAGAGTTATGGTTATAGTAAGATAAGAGTGTAGCAAATCGCAAGAAAGGAGACGCTATGAAAGTTAAAGTAAAATACGCGATGACACCGACCGAAAAAAAGGTCTGGGACATCACACCAAAGTTTGGGAATCCGGAGTTCGAGCCGAGACCGGAACGAATCGAGGTCAAGGGGTTAAAACCCGCTCCAAGAGAGAAATGCTTTTATGAAAAATACAACTTCGACATCAACACGGACGAAGCTTGCAAAAAACTGACTGGACTCACGCCGAACCAATATCAAAATAAATACCACCGCGCGTGGAACGAATAGAAAGGACAACTATGGAAAATAACATCAGAATCAAACTATCGAACCTTATGGGGGCCTTGCAAATTAAAGATAACAAAGTCTTCTCCGCCATCAAAGATGGTAAGGACGTGAACTTGCGCCTTCTAGGAGAGAAAAGTATTGCTCTAGGGCCAAATGACATTGTAGTCCGGAATGAATCGTTTGATTGTATGCACCTTATCAAAGGAGAAGAACACGACACCTTGCTGCTTGAGAGCGACATCGTAAAATACGGGATTCGCAACGCCGAGCAGTGGGAACAGTGGCTAGACACCATCATCGGGCAATTCTTCGATATGTGGGACAATGTAGACATCGAAGTCGAGGAGTAAAAAATGCCGCTTGGGGGAGCGGCATAAACTGTGTTAGAATAAAAATAGAAAGGAAATAATATGATAATTTACTGCGACATAGACAACACCATCGCCAACTTGCAACACCGTCTGCACCTGCTGAAAGACTACGACAAGTTCTACGCCGCGGAGAATATAGAAAAAGATGGAGATATGGAGTTCGGGAGATACCTGCTCGAATCCCTATCGCGCGGACGCTGGGACAACGTTTACTTCGTGACGGGACGGCCAGAAAGAACACGACCAGCAACGCGACGCTGGCTTATCCGTCACGGATACCCAGACAGGCACCTACTTATGCGGCAGGACAACGACTGGAGACCGGCCGCGCAAGTCAAGGTAGAACTTATCAAAATGGCTGATGTCGGAGAAAAAGCGATATTCGTCGACGACGACCCGCGCAACGTTCGGGCCATAGAAGAAGCGTTCGACAATATACACGGCATAATCTCCGGCACCGGAAGATTAACAGAACTAACAAAGGAGGTATAATGGACCATCTATCACTAGAAGAATCCGTCAGAAGGACGCTGGAGGAGGACTCGTGAGATTTTCAATTACTTGCACCAGAAACGATATATCTGTCTACGAACTAGAGGAACACGGGTTCAAAATTAGCCGCGTAGACGAGAAAATCTCGGTTATAGTTATTAAGAACATAGCAGAGATATTGAGACTGGCAGAAATAACTGACTACGATATAATCATTAGCCCGTCCAGCGAGATAGGCGGAGCCGTAGGGAACCTAGAGATATACGACGGATACCGCGAATAGAATAACCCCCGTTTGGGGGCTATTCTTTATTTGCGTTTCTTTTTACCGCCGCAAGGCATAGTAGCTCCTTTCTTTACAAAATAATTATAGCACAAAATTGAAAAAACCTATTGACATAGACTTATGGTTTGATATAATTAAGATGTAATAACCATAACGCAAGAAAGGAGATTTATGGCAACATCGAAAGACCTTCCTGCCATCGTAGAATCTATGCAAGACGTAGAATCTTACGCAGCGCAGGGAGCGTTCAAGGAGATATTGAATCAAGAACCGGCGAAAGCGTGGGTCAACAACCATCCTTACGCCAAAGGGGTCAAATATCTTCCTATCGACAAGGTAGAAACAATGCTCGATATGTTGTTCCAGCAGTGGCGTGTAGAAGTATTGAATATCAGCCAGCTCGCACAATCTATCTGTTGCACTGTCCGCCTACACTACAAAGACCCCATCACAAAAGAGTGGAGCTTCCACGACGGAATTGGAGCGGTCCCGCTCAAAACCGACAAAGGTTGCTCCGCCGCAGACTTATCCAAAATTAAGTCTGACGCAGTGGCAACTGGCGCACCGGCCGCAAAATCGTTTGCAATCAAGGACGCAGCCGAGCATTTAGGAAAACTATTCGGACGCGACCTTAACCGCAAGGATACAGTGGCCTATAACAACCTATTCGCACCGGAAGGATACGATTGGGAAAAGGCGAAAGAGACCAGACTTAAAAAATTAGGAGAATTATCGTATGAAGATACTACAGTTTCAGAAGGATAGCGACGAGTGGCTGGAGGCCCGCAACACGGTCATCAGTGGCACGAAGGTAAAAGAGGTCAAACCTCCTACCAGAAAAGTCAAAACCGGCCTACAAACTATCGGATTCTGGGGACTCATAGCGGAATACTTGAGCTATGGAGTCGAGGAAGAATCCCCGATGGTACGCGGCACTCATCTCGAAGATGAAAACGCCCAGCTCGCTATCGAAAAATTGCACCTTGAAAATGGCAAGTATAACGTGGGAGCTTTGTGGCAGACGGACGACGGGCTACTCGGATATTCTCCGGACGCGTTCGAGGATACCGAAAAGCCAAAATGGGCTATCGAGTGTAAAAGTCTCAAAACCGCAGAGCATATCTACCTTATTGCGCGCGATATGGCCGCAAAAGGCAAACTCCCAAGCGCAGCTGCAAGTCAATTTTCGATAGAAAAAGAGTATCGTGGCATAGACTATGTGGCCGAAGAACATCAACTCCAGATAAAACAAGCGTTCGTGGTAAATCCGGAGCTTGAGACGGTATATTATAGTCTCTACGACCCGCGTGTGTTTGTCGAAGGATTGAGACACTACATTATCACTGTAAGACGCTCGGAGATGAAAGAAGACATCGCGGAGCAAAAAGAGATGGTCGAGAGACAGGCAAAACTGGCTCGCACCATCGCAAAATGTCTAGTAAACCTAAAAGGAGAATAATATGGTCCAACAAAAAGTAAGAGTAATAGATATAATCATCGACTATGGCCGTCCAACGGCCGCCAAGATGGTAAAAAAGGCAGTCAAGGATACAATCCAGCAAACTCGTATGGATATGTACCAGAGGAGATATAAGGTCCTACACCGCGACTTGATTTCGGGACGGCTAGAAAACTCGCACCTTAACAGCAGATTATACAAAAGGAATAATAACGGCAAGTACGCAGACACGTTCTGTGGCCGTGAGATTCTGGCTATGCGCCGGACAATGCCAGCGTTTGATTTCTACTTTACTGTAAAGGAGGTAAAATAATGTTTAAGTCAAAGAAAACTCAAGAAGCCCATCGCCGCGGGACAAGTAAAGGCGGAAAAGCAAAAGTCTGCAAGGGATTCGCGTATATGAAACTCCACGACCCCGAAAGATTGCGCAAAATATCAGCAGAGGGAGGGCATAAAGGAAAGAGAGTGGCTAAAGATGAAACTACAGAATAAGAAAACAGGTCAAGAAGGTAATTTCATAATAAATAAAGACCATTTCGAGTGTGTCGACTTAGAGTATGTTCCAGAATATAGAAATCTCGCCGAACTCAACGAGGAGTGGGAAGATGCGCCCGAGGAAGAATGGCGAGATGTGTTAGGGTTTGAAGAACTATATCAAGTGTCGAATCTCGGTAAAGTAAGAACAATCAAAAACGGTGAGGCAGAAATGTCGCAACAAGAGAATAGAAATGGGTATATGA
>Ga0310696_10001030_pt1 | contig 41063 bp, 24 predicted proteins | sample AusTroGonzalo_MG_4_FD_203885 | JGI IMG/M metagenome (GOLD analysis project Ga0310696, IMG submission 203885) | Bovine rumen microbial communities from tropical cattle in Woodstock, Queensland, Australia - Gonzalo_02 (v2) (version 2) | ecosystem: Host-associated > Mammals > Digestive system >... | reverse complement strand
GCATTGTAATACATACATCCAAAGGTTCACAGGTCCTGATTGTAGGGAAGTACTCGCTGTTTACATCTGGCTCGTATGGAACTACTCCAGTTGAGAAATGCCCGTTAATATTTGGCTCACATGATTCACCTGCACCACATATTATAATAGGGTCGCTTACATCAAATTGCGCATTGGCAGCAAATGCCAAGGCAACATATAAAAAAACTGATAAAATCTTCTTCATAATCAGCATTTGAAATTACTGTGGCAAAAATAACAATATTCCTTATAGAATATAAAGAAATTATGCACAAAATTCTAATTTGCCGGTTTTAAATTTTTGTGTTCAAATTCGCATAAAATGTGGTGGAACAAATTGAGTAAAAGATTTTGTCTAATGACAATCCGCAACCTTTAGTTCGCTACACAAAGCAACATTTTGAACCTTAAACTGTTGAACCCTTAACCCTGAAACGGGTATAGCCCATTGAACCGCCGCAGGCATTAAAACGGCATCAGCCATTGAAACAGCGTAGCGATAAACGGCGCAGCCATAGAAACGCCGCAGGCATAGAAACGTGAAACCTTCAAACGGTGCAGCCACATAAACCCAGAAACCTTCAAACGCCGCAGGCATTCAAACGGCATCAGCCATTGAAACGCCGCCGGCACAGAAACGGTGCAGCCACAGAAACCTAGAAACAGCACAGCGAGAAACGGCTTTAGCCATTGAAACAGCGCAGCGAGAAACGGCGCAGCCATAGAAACGTGAAACCTTCAAACGGCGCAGCCACAGAAACCTAGAAACAGCACAGCGAGAAACGGCTTTAGCCATTCAAACATAGAAACGGCGTCAGCCATAGAAACGGCGAAGCCCCCCCTTACCTTATCAGCATTATATTTCCCTTTTTCGTCTGTATGCTGCCGTCAAACATTTCGGCTTCCACATAATATGAATAGGTATCGCTGTTCTGAACCTTATCGTTTACGGTTCCGTCCCAGCCGACATTCAGGTCGTCGGTGAAGAATACCTCCTCGCCCCAACGGTTGTAGATGCGGAACTGCAACAGTTTCTTTATGCCAAGTCCACGCGCATAGACAATGTTGTTGCCATCGCCTTCGCTCAGCGGGGTGAACGCGCCAGGCACATCAAGAGTGAAAATCTTTTCAACTTCGATATGAATGTCGAACTTCTTGTCGGGACAAACCGTAGTATCCTTTGTCACAAGAACATAGTCCGAGGTTTCCTGCGGGAAGAAAATTAACGTGTCACAACCAGCCATTCTTACGCTTTCCTCCGGCGAAATGAAACAGGAGAAATCGCTACTGTCGTAGATGACAAACGCAATAGCCGTATCACCCATATTTATCCGCAGATAGTCATCCGACAACGAAATTTCATTGACTGGAATCACATTCACCGATATTGAATCGGAAGCAACACATCTCTTTTCGCTGTAGGCATCAACATAATAAACGGTCGTTTCTTCGGGAACAAGTTCGTGGTTCGGCAAACTGTCGGCTATCGGGGCTGCCCAATAGTACGAATTGGCACCATTGGCAGATATTCTCACCGTATCGCCCAAGCATACAATAGTATCGTTGCTGACATACAATTCGGGCAAGTGGTAAACATAATATTCGTGCGTAATGCTGTCGGTACATCCAAGTGAGTCAATCACAACATTCTTGACAGTAAATTGCATATTGTTTTGCAGCGATTCGTTAACCCAGTTTACATTTTCGCTACCTACCAAATCACCGTTCACATACCATTTCGAAGTGCAGTCTGCCGAATGCTCTGGCTCGAACCTACCAATAAGAGGCGTACAAACGCCCTCGCCTACACCTATAATATTATCGTTGTTGTCCTTCAGCGCAAATTCCGTAGTAAGCCTATACACATATACCTGCTCGGTAAGGTCAATGGTACAGTGTCCGTTTCGTATCGACATTGTAATAGGGAAATATCCAGAGGCGGGCACATAATCGTATGTATGAGTAACTTGGGGCGTAGTATAACTGTTACCACCGCCTACAACCCATACAACATTTTCAACATTCTGGGCATCCATCATCGCCATACTGATAGTTCCACCGGCACATACAACGGTATCGCTCAAATAGATGCTTGCTTCGGGACCTGTTACTGTTATGCTGTGAGTTGCCGAGGCACTACAACCTGCAGGAGTCAAAACATCAAGGGAAATGTCGTACACACCCGGCACCGTGTAGAGATACTCAGGATTCGGAATGTGGATATTCTGATCGCTGTTGCCCATATTCCAATTGTATTCAACGTTTATATCCGATGGAGCATAATCAACGTGACTAGTTATCACAGGACTTATCGGATAGCAATTGTAAAGCGTGCTGTCCAGTTCAAAATCTACCGACAAGTTCTCAACCGTAACGGCATTTTCGTAAACCATAGTATCGGTGCAAGCAAACGACTCTCCGTTCTGCTCCGACACAATATGCCTTACCGTATAATGTCCAGGCTCTGCGTATGTGTGATTTACAACTGCATTGTGCCCTGTATTATTTTCGCTGCCATCGCCGAAATCCCATTCATGCCATACAGAGTTGTCGGTTTCTACAGATGTAAACGTCGATTGAGCACCAAGACAAATTTCCGAATCATTGAAACTAACATTGGCACTGCGAGCTTCAATGACCCTAATTCTATTTCCGTAAGATCTTGAATACTTGCATCCATGCACTGTTCCGATACGTATAAATATGGTATAATCACCCACTTCGGTATATGTATGGCTGACTGGCGTATATGGTGTATATGTTGTGTCGATTGGACCAGACAAGCCATAAAATCCCCACGCAACATACTCCAACGGGTCTTGTGTTTCCGGGACAATCTCAAACTCGAATGTAGCAGGGACACATCCTATAGCCCGGCTTGCTGGGATAATGCTTGCCTGTGCCTTTGCCACATAAACGTGCTTTGAGAAAGCGGAAACACATCCGTTCGACTGTCGTCCATAAATTGTTATGTCGTAGTTGCCACTATCACGATACTGGTGCGAAAGCGACTGCAGTGCAGATGTAGGCATCCATTCCATAGCATCAATATCAACAGGGTCTTCGCTGTCGCCCCAAGTATATTTCACCTCCGAGAATGCAGCCACATCAGAGACATTGAGATTAATCCTGTTGTTTACACAAATCGTATCGCGCGATATTGTCCAGGACATTTCAGGCGCAGTTATTTCACTGGAAACCTTGTCCTCGTATTCACATCCTCCCAAAGTCATATTGTATGCAATAATCTTGCACTGGTATCTGCCGTTTTCAGGGTATTCGTATTCAATAGAATCTACAGTTGAATGCTGAACATACTGCAAGGTGTCGCCCGTAGTTTCGTTAGTAATAATCCAGTCCCAGAATTCCGCACCTATATTCTTGTTCATCCTATAGACATATTCCAGAGGCGACTGGCAGTCGGAACTTGACTGTATCTTAACTATTGGCGGTGCCACATACACGCTGTCCCACCACAAGGTATCCGACTTGCACTTGTTGTAATCGACACGCAGACCAACGTATGCCCAGCCTGTATCGTTCTCGAACGAATAGTCATGGTAAGTCTCTTCGCTTTTTTCCTCGTATGGACTGCCATTCATTTCTATTATGAAGACATAGTCAAGAGTGTCGTGAGTCTCGTACATTGAATTGTACAGCACAACTGTATCTGACGCACAAATTGTTTCCTTGGGAATATAAATGTGCAGAGAGTCCATCACACCAAATTGGTCCGGCAAAATGGGTCTTCCCGTTATGATACTGTCGCCAGAATATGTCGCCGAACAGCCTGCGGTATCGGTAACCGTAAGCGATGGGAAATAAGTACCTACATTCTGGTAATAATGTTCCGAAGACGGCACATCGGTATGCTGCGTAGGCGTTCCGTCGCCATAATCCCATAAAAAGTCAACAATTCCCGACGCATCGGAGCCATCCGACAAGTTTACCAGCAAAGGTATGCATCCGCCTTCTTCCGACAGCGACAACGACACAGCAGGCTCACGGATAACGATTGTCGGACCAGTAAACCGCGACGAGCATCCGCCCGGAGAGGTAACCGTGAGCGTAGGCGTGTATTCTCCGTTTTCTGTGTAAGTATGACTCACATTGGCCTCCGTTTCAATGCGGGAATCGCCGAAACTATAGTAATATGTGAGATTATCGCCAACCGATGTGCTTGTAAACTGCACGTCAAACGGATAGGAACACGAGAACAAGTTGGTAGGCGAAGTCACAAACGAAGCCTCGACTCGCACAACCTCGGTATGGAAAGTCAACGTACGACGGCAAGGTCCGTTGGGATCTACGGTAAATGTTACGGTATAATATCCCGCCTGTGTATATGTGTGATAAACCGTGGCACCCGCCTGTTCGGTCGTACCGTCGCCAAAGTTCCACGTACATTCGCCATCGGCATTGCTCGAAAACTGGCTGTTCTGGTTCAAGCACACCTGTTCGGGGACATTGCAAGTTGGTGACAACATACCTATTACAACCATTTCCTCTTCCAAAACCGTAGTGCTACAGCCGTAACTGTCAGCCACCGTAAGCGAAACATCGTATGTTCCTGTCTGCGCATACGTATGGTTTGGATTTTCCGCACTACTGGTTGCACCGTCGCCAAAATTCCACGACGCAGTATAAGTACCACCCAAGCCTCCGCTTGTAGAAATATTGGAATTGAACTGCACCTCGTGCGGAGCAGTACACCACTGGGCATCGTGAGCGGTAATTGAAACAGTAGGATTCTTCGACAAAGTAAGCACCTGCGGACTTGTCTTGTTATCGACACATCCGTTAGCATCGGTAATTTCAAGCGAAATAGGATAAACACCAGAACTTTGGTAGGTATGGGTAGTAGATTCCTCATTTGATGAATAACCGTCGTTATAGAACCAATGGTATGCAGTTATAGGGGCATCGCCCGGCGTAGAAAGGCTTTGCGCCTCGAAATCGTAAGGCACACAGCCAGTCCGCGGCGTATCGTCGAAATTAGCCGTAGGTCCGCGGAAAATCACAACTTCCTTGCTGTCAGTAGCAGTCTGACCTCCGCTTGTAACTGTTACCGACAAGGTGTAATGCCCCGGGTTAATGTACGAAAAAGTAGGTGTCGCAAGCACCGAAACGTCACCAGTTCCCGACGACCATGAATAGGTTACATCTCCGCCAGCGCCAGAAATATTGCAACCGAAAGTAGGATTCTGCGGGGCACATCCGTCAAAATCGCCAGTTATCTCAACCGACAACTGTGCCGATGACACAAAATATGCTGATACCGCCAAAACTGTTATAATGATTCTTTTTATTATACCCATAACCATATAATAAGTGTTTTCTGCATTATAGTCGCAAAATTAATCAAACATTTCAAAATGTGAAAAAAAATTTAAAATTATTTTCCTCGTTAAAAATAAATGTATATTTTTGCCAAAATTCACGTGGCGTATGAGATATTTTTTATGCCTGATATTTATAATAATTGCCTTCCGAATCGCAAGTTTCGGACAGGATATACACTTTACGCAGTATTACGCCACCCCATTGGTTTTTAATCCTGCTGCTACTGGACTTTTCGACGAAAACATAAGACTGTCAAACAACTACCGCACGCAATGGAGTGCTGTTGGCGTTCCCTACCAAACGGTTTCGGTGTCGCTCGACGCACCAATACGCTTTAGAGGCAAGTCGGGACTCGGCGTTGGATTTATGTTCCTCCACGACAAGTCGGGCGGAACAAAACTTACTGCCAACAAGTTTATGCTCTCATTGTCGTACCTGCTGAGAATTAACCAGAAAAACACCATCTCGCTCGGATTGCAGGGCGGATATGTCAACAAATATTTCACCCTCGACGGAATTACCCTGCCAAGCCAGTACAACCCCGAAACAGGATATTACGACTTGAACCTGCCAAACAACGTCACCGATATGGATATGTCGCTCGGCTATGTCGATATGCACGCAGGAATAGCATATAGTGGTAAGTTTCAAAAAGTAGAACCTATGATAAGTCTGTCGGTACTTCACCTCAATTCGCCGAAGGAAACCTACTGCAACGCCGACAGCAAACTTACACCGCGAATGCTTTTCAACGGAGAAGTTAGAATCTTATGTGGCAAGTCGTGGTCGGTAATTCCGCACATTCTTACTACATTCAACAAAAAGACAGAGGAAATGCTTTTCGGTGTATTGGCAGAACGCGCAATTCCTACAAAAGTAATAACATCGGTATTCTTTGGAGCAAGCGGGCGTACTTCGTTCTCCAACTTCGACGCTGCAATGCTTACTGCAGGTCTGACATTCTACGGAATTACCGTCGGAGCAAGTTACGACATCAACCTGTCTAAACTTATGCAGGCGACAAACGCACGCGGAGCATTTGAAATTTCACTTATCTACAAACTGAAATTCGAAAAGAAAAACTACATAACACTGCCTTGCGACAGATTCTAAATATGGAAGCAAACAACTCAAACATATTACAGATGCTACAAGCAAAATGCAGCAGGACATTGCATATAGTGCTAATCGTTGCTTTTGCCCTCCTGACAGCAAACAGCATTTCTGCACAAAATACCATCGACTACGAAAAAGCCTCGAAAGGCAAACTGTTGAAAATTGCCAAAAAAGCAATCTTGGAAGGTGATATTTTCACAGCCACCGACAGTTACCGCAAATACGACGACAAATATCCGGGCAATGCAAGCGTAGAAAAATCCCTCGCCTACCTTTACTGGCAGGAAAAAAACTACTCCGAAGCGCAGAAATATTTCAGAAAGACATTTGAAAACGACGAAAAGGCCAACCTTGCAGAACTTTTCTATTCGGCAAAATGCTTGCAAATAATGGGCAAGTACGATGACGCCAAGAAGGAATACGAAACTTTTGCCACAAAAGGCAAATCCGATAAAAATATGCGCGAGAATGTGAAGTTTGCAAAATCTATTGCCGAAGAAATGGACAAGTTTGCCAACGACAATGGAAATTCAAACATCGCAATAGTTCACCTTGATACTTCTATTAATGGCAAGCACATCAACACCGCACCGCTTCCTTACGAAAACAATACTTTGATATTCGGAGCGTTGCGAGAGAACGAAATTACATATTACAATACCGACGAAGATACACTGCCAACCCGCAAATTCTACATTGCAGAGGAAAAAAACGAAATGGAATGGAATTTTTTAGGCGAATTCGACACCGTATTCAATAGCAACGACTTTGATGTTAGCAATGGTGCATTGTCTGCCGACAAGCAAAGGTTCTTTTTCTCCAAATGCCACAAGAACGACAACGGCAAGAGAATCTGCGAAATATATATGTCGAAACTTGAGGATGGCGTTTGGCAGATACCAGAGCGTCTTCCCGACGTGATAAACGCAAACGGCTGCACAACCACAATGCCGTCGCTTGGTGTTTCGAGGCAGAATACCGATGTGCTCTATTTCGTCACCGACCGTGATGGCGGACGTGGCGGTCTCGACCTGTGGTTCTCGCTATACAACAAGAAGGACAACAGTTGGAAGGAAGCCAAGAACTGCGGAAAGCAAATCAACACAACTGGTGACGAAATTACACCATACTACGATGTTACAACTCGAACTTTGTACTACAGTTCCGACGGAATGTTGGGCTACGGCGGATTCGACATCTACAAAACAACTGGCGAAGGAAAGAGTTTCAACGACATACAGAATATAGGCAAACCTATCAATTCGAGTTACGATGACCTTTACTACACCATTGACGAGAGCCGTCGAAAAGGCTTCCTCGCCTCTAACCGCGATGGCGGCAATTCGCTTCGCAACAAGAACTGCTGCGACGACATCTACGAGTTCATCTACCGTGACCACATTGTACTGGCAGTTGACGGAAAAGTGATTGGTATAACCGACTCGACTTTCTACCGCAACATCGAAGAGCAATACGCACGTACGCGCACGGTTGACATTGATGAAATAGAAAAATCAGATATGGCGGAAATGCTTCGCGACTACCGCGTGGACCTTTATATGACCGACAACGAAGGCAAAAGCCACTTCTTGAAATCGACTACCACTGGCAAGTCATTGTATTTCTTCAACCTTGAACGCGACGTTGACTATTATATTAGTGTCAAGGACTTCAACAACAAGGAAAAAACGCTTGAATTTACCACGAAAGGCTTGGTTCATTCCGACACCTTGCACCTCGACCCGCTTATTATTAACGCATTGTCAAGCCGTTCGTTCGTTGTAGAAAACATCTACTACGACTTTGCAAAATACAACCTGCGCGAAGAATCAAAGGTAGTAATCGACACGACCATATTGAAGATTCTCAATGCTTATCCAAAAATCATTGTCGAAATCAGTTCGCATACCGACAGCGTTGGTACCGACCAGAGCAATATGACATTGTCACAAAACAGAGCACAATCGGTTGTAAACTATCTGATACAAAAGGGAATAAACAAAGAGAGACTTGTCGCTAAGGGTTATGGAGAATCGAGACCTATAGCACCGAACTCCAATCCAGACGGCACCGACAACCCCGCAGGCCGACAAAAGAACCGCCGTACCGAGTTCCGCGTAATCGGTCACCTCGACGACGATGCCGACATCCTGTATGAATATGACTAGAAGGCTTGAAGGCGGAAAGGCTAACAGGCTGAAAGTCCAGAAGGCAGAAAGGCTAATTGTCTAGCAGAAGACCTGTCTGACAGTCTGCCAGACCGTTAGACAGTTCGACTGTTCGTCCGTTCGACTGTTAGCCTGTCCGACTGTTAGACTGTTAGCCTGTCCGACTGTTCGTCCGTTCGACTGTTAGCCTGTCCGACTGTTAGACTGTTAGCCTGTCCGACTGTTAGACCGTTAGCCTGTCCGACTGTTAGACCGTTAGACCGTTAGCCTGCAAGCCTGTTCGCCCTACTTCCTCTTCTTCGCAAAGAATTCCTTCATAATTTTCTCACACTCGTCGGCAAGAACACCGCTTTTCAGTTTTGTCCGCGGATGAAGAATCTCGCAGGAATACCTTGAAAAGCCTCTTTTTTCATCAGCAGCGCCATATACGATTTCGGAAACCTGCGCCCACGCCAAGGCACCAGCACACATTACACAAGGTTCCACCGTCACAAACAAGGTACAATCAGTAAGATATTTTGCATCCATATAGTCCTCGGCGGCTGTTATTGCCATAATTTCCGCATGAGCGGTTACATCGTGCAAATGCTCGGTTCGGTTGTGTGCCTTTGCAATAACCTTGTCGCCACATACAACCACAGCACCGATGGGCACTTCGCCCTCAAGTTCGGCTTCACGCGCCTCGGAAAGCGCAATACGCATATATTTTCCGTAATCCATAACGGAAAACTATTTGTTAATGTCTTTTCTTAATTTCTTCTATCAATGCAGGAACGATTTTCTTGTAGTCGGCGACAACCTTGTAGTCGGAGCAAGCAAAAATCGGAGCATTCTCGTCCTTGTTTATACTGATTATCAGACCAGAATCCTTTATGCCACAAGTATGGTGAGCCGCACCAGAAACGCCTATGCCGAGATATGCCTTCGGACGAACAGCAACACCGCTAGTTCCAATCATAGCCTTTTCGTTGCTTACCCAACCTGCGTCAAGCACAGGACGTGTACAACCATTTGCTCCGCCAAGAAGACTTGCCAGTTCTTCCAATTTCGACCATTCTTCCTTCGAGCCTATGCCAAATCCGCCAACCACAATGCAATCGGCTTCATTAAGCGACTTGCAAGTTTCGGTTTCCTTTTCCACCTTTGTTACCTTCATCCTGTCGAAACCTTTCAGTTCACACGAAAAGTCTTCCACAACACCATCTTTCGGTGCATAATCCAACTTCTTGGTAATGCCTGCCTTTATGGAAGCAATCTGCGGACGATGGTTCGGAATGTAAATATCACCGAGAACCTTGCCGCCAAAAGCAGGAACAACCTGTGTAAACTGACCATTCTCAAGAATCTTGAGAGCAGTACAATGCGCTGCAAGTCCAGTACGCAACTTCGCGGCAACGGTCGGTGCCAGTTCGCTTCCAAGTGCAGTAGCACCTACAAGCACTATTTCGGGATGATAAGTCCTAACGATTCCTGCCAATGCTTCGCCATATAAATCGGAACGGTAAACTTCAAGCATCGGACTGTCGAAAGCAACAACCTTGTCGGCACCATAGCCGAAAAGTGTAGGTGCATATTTCTTTACATTATGACCTACCAATGCAGCAATAACAAAACTGTCGTTGTTGCGTATATTTTTCAATCTGTTTGCCTCACCCAAAAGTTCGAGCGAGTTGTCACAAACCTTATCTTCGCCAACTTCGGCAAAAACCAATATATTCTTATATGAATTAATTTCCATAAAAAAGTCCCTTATGTCACGAGTCTCAACTGACTGAACGCCAATATAAATATTCTTTTTCTCCTGAATTTCCATTACTTTATGCCCGCTTTGTAAAGTTCATCAACAATACGTTTTGCAATCTCCTCTGGAGTACCTTCGATAAGTTCCGACTTACGTCCCATTTCTGGCGAAGCAATTCCGCCCGGCTGAGTTGGCGAACCTTTCAGACCTACGAAATTCGGGTCGGGTTCTATGTCGTTAGCAGTAAACACATTGAAAGGTTTCTGCTTGGCCTTCAATATTCCCATTATGTTAACCAGACGCGGCTTGTTCACTTTGCGCGTTACACCGATTACGGCAGGAAGCCCGATTTCGTAGTCGATGCTACCGCCGTCCTGCTTTGCAGTTACTGCAATCGTGCTACCGTCGCTTTCCAGTCTTGTAACATTCATAACGTGCGGCATTCCAAGCCATTCGCCAAGTTGTGCGGAAACTTGAGCCGTACTACCGTCGTCACTTTCGTTGCCAGTAACCACAAGGTCGAAATCGCCAGCCTTACGGATTGCCGCTGCAAGTATGTTCGATGTTGCAAGCGTATCGGAACCAGCGAATGCACGGTCGCTTATAAGGTAAGCCTCATCGGCACCCATACCCAAAGCCTGAAGAATCGTGTCCTTCATAGTCGGCGGAGCCATTGTAAACACAGCAACTTTTCCTCCGTGCTTTTCTTTCAATGATATTGCCGCTTCGAGAGCGTGCTTGTCCAAATCGCTTATTACTGTTGGGATTCCAGAACGGTCCCAAGTCTTTGTTACCGGATCTATCTTTATCTGGTCGTAATACTTTGAGTCGGGAACCGGCTTTACGCAAACTGCTATATTCATACAATTATTTTTTTTTGCGAAATTAATGTTTTTTTTAAAACTAACAATTGCAAATTGTATAATGAAGCTACCTTATTATCAACTATTGATTTATACTTCCTGCTACACGATAAAACACATACGAAACCCCATATAACTAACACGATAAAATATTAGAGCAAATGCTTTTAAAAGATAATGCATTCTTAAACAACTCATTATTCCATAAGCATTTACACATATTCAATCAGGATATTTTCAGTTGTTTATAAAACCATACCCTTAGGTAAAAAGTCTTTCCAGATTCCTCATTTTTCTCTAATTTTGCACCGATGTGGTTATTCAGGAACATAAGGTATATCTCTTTGGCAAAGATATGGAATCTTTGCCGCCTGCAAGCATTCTACCGCAAGGCTAAGCGCGGCAATTTCAGCACCGAAGTTCCTCCGGCAAGTTTTGCAAGCTACGAGCCAACCAATATCTGCAACCTCTCGTGCGAAATGTGTCCATCGGGCAAAGGTTTGCTTAAACGTCCTCGCGGAATCGCCGACATGGATTTGTACCGAAAGTTCATAACCGAAAACCGCAAAACTTTAATAACCCTAATACTACATTTTCAGGGGGAACCTCTTATGTGCAAGCAACTCGGAGAAATGATTGCATTTGCAAGAAAAAACCGCATCTACACAATGTTCTCGACAAACGGACAGCTTCTCGCACAAAACATCGACCTCATCCGCAATGCCCGTCCCGACCGTATAATAGTATCGCTCGATGGACTTTCCGATGAAACCTACACCAAATACCGCGTAGGAGGAAATCTGCAAAATGTATTCGACGGACTTGAAAAACTATCGCAACTGCCTGCAAAAGAGCGACCTTACATCGAGTTGCAATTCCTTGTCTTTTCGCACAACGAACACGAAATCCCCGAACTGAAGAATCTGAAAAAGAAATACCGCATCGACAAGATTACACTCAAGTCGGCACAGATTTACGAAAATTCGCAAGTCGATTTTCTGCCCGAAAACAAGAACTTTTCGCGTTACGAAGTATCCGAAACTGGTAATTTCAAACTGAAGAAGGGAATTAGAAACCAATGCAAGCGACTTATTTTCGGAACAGTAGTTTGCTTTGATGGTCGCGTTGTGCCGTGTTGTTTCGACAAGGATGCCGACCACGAACTTGGCAATATTGCCAGCCAAAGCCTGCAAGAAATTCGAAATTCGAAAAAATATATCGATTTTGTAAACAACGTTTTCTCAAATCGCAATGGAATCAGCATCTGCAACAACTGCACAGAATAGCCTTAACCGTGTTTTCCTCGGCATTGGCGGAAACCTTGGCGACCGTCTTGGGAACCTGCACCGTGCCATCGAACTTATTGGCACACGAATCGGCAGAATAGAAAAAGTTTCATCGGTTTATCTTTCGGAACCATGGGGATTCACTCACGCAAAATATTTTACAAACATTGTTGCAGAAGTTTACACTCCTTTGTCGGCCGATGAAGTTCTTACAAAAGCTTTTGAAATCGAAGCAGAACTAAAACGCACACGTTCTGGTAACGGTTACGAAGGGCGCACAATGGACATCGACATACTTTTTTTCAACAACGAAATCATTAATACAGAAAGACTTGTCGTTCCTCATCCACACATCTGCCAACGATTGTTCGTGTTACTACCTATGGTTGAAATAGAACCCCATTTTGTTCATCCTCAAAACGGGAAAACAATGAATGAACTCACAGAAATATGCACAGATAATGGAAAAATAAAAAAATATATACACCTATAAGTAAAAAAAATTATTTTTGCACTTTTGTATGAACGAATATTTTGCACACGAAACAGCAGTCATCGATGAAGGCTGCAAAATAGGAAAAGGCACTAAAATATGGCATTTTTCCCATGTTATGTCGGGTTGTACCATTGGTGAAAGTTGCAACATTGGACAGAATGTTGTCGTATCGCCAGATGTAACTTTGGGAAGAAATGTAAAAGTCCAGAACAATGTGTCAATCTATACTGGCGTAGTTTGCGAAGACGATGTTTTCCTCGGTCCGTCGATGGTTTTCACAAATGTAATCAATCCGCGTAGCGCAGTAAGCCGCAAGGATTGCTATCGTCGCACCTTGGTAATGCAGGGAGCAAGCATAGGCGCAAATGCAACAGTGGTTTGCGGACACGACATCGGCAGATACGCATTGATAGGCGCAGGTGCTGTTGTTACGAAGAACATCCCCGACTACGCACTTGTAGTAGGCAACCCGGCACGGCAAATGGGTTGGGTGAGCGAATACGGCTGCAAGCTCAAGTTCGACAGCGAAGGATTTGCAACTTGTCCCGAAAGTGGTCAGAAATATAAATTGGAAAACGGAAAAGTAACAAGAATAGAATGAAGAATTTTGCAATAATAGGAGTTGGCGGGTACATCGCACCTCGCCACCTGAAAGCAATAAAGGAAACAGGTAATAACCTGCTCGTAGCTCTTGACAAGAGCGACAGCGTCGGAATTATGGATTCATATTTTCCGAAAGCCGACTTTTTTACAGAACCAGAACGCTTCGAGCGTCACGTTTACAAATTGCAGCACGGCTCTGGCGAAAAACTGGACATTTTCAGCATCTGTACGCCAAACTATCTGCACGATGCTCACATAAGAATGGCTTTGCTCAACGGTGCCGATGCTATCTGCGAAAAGCCGCTCGTGCTTAATCCGTGGAACATAGATGCACTTACTGAATTGGAAAAGGAAACTGGACACAGAATCTACAATATCCTGCAGCTCCGTCTGCACCCGGCAATCATCGAACTGAAAAAGAAAATCGAATCTGGCGACCCCAACAAGATTTACGATGTTGACCTCACATACATAACCTCACGCGGAAAGTGGTTCCACTACTCGTGGAAGGGTGACATTGCAAAGTCAGGCGGACTTGCAACCAACATCGGCATACATTTCTTCGATATGTTGCAGTACATTTTCGGCAAAAAGAAAATGCTTGTGGTTCACCACCGCGACAACCACGTGGTATCGGGCTACCTTGAACTGGAAAAGGCACGCGTGCGTTGGTTCCTGAGTGTCGATAGTGAATATTTGCCTGACGACATCAAGGCAAAAGGTCAAACAACATACCGCTCAATACAAATTGCTGGCGATGAACTCGAATTTACAGGCGGTTTTACCGATTTGCACACCGAAAGTTACAAGAATATTCTTTCAGGAAAAGGCTTCGGACTGGACCAGGCAAAGCCAAGCATCGAGATGGTTCACTACATTAGAAACGCAGAAATAGTAAATACAATGAAGGATTGCGAACATCCATTTATGTCAAAAATAAAATAATTAAAAAATAAGTTTATGAATAACATTTACGAGGCATTAATAAACAAGCAGGCAAAATTGTCCGTAATCGGACTTGGATACGTAGGTCTGCCTATCGCTTTGGAATTTTCAAAGCATATCAACGTTGTTGGCTTTGATGTAAAGCCAGAAAGAGTTGCAATGATGAACAACCACATCGACCCAAGTAACGAACTTGACAAGTCGGCTTTCGACGGCTGCAACATCACTTTCACTTCTAACGCTGACGATTTGAAGCAGTGCAACTTCTTCATAGTTGCTGTTCCTACTCCAATCGACGAGCACAAACTTCCCGACCTTACTCCAGTTATCAAGGCTTCGGAATCGGTTGGTAAGGCTTTGAAAAAAGGCGACTATGTAGTTTACGAATCAACAGTATATCCTGGTTGCACCGAAGAAGACTGTGTTCCGATTCTCGAAAAGATGTCGGGTTTGAAGTTTATGCAGGACTTCAAGGTTGGTTTCTCACCGGAAAGAATTAACCCGGGCGACAAGGCTCACTCGCTTACCCAGATAAAGAAAATCACATCGGGTTGTGACCCTGAGGCTGCTGAGAACATTGCAAAGGTTTATGAAATAATAATCAAGGCTGGCGTTCATCGTGCAAGCGCAATCAAGGTTGCCGAGGCTGCCAAGATTATCGAAAACACTCAGCGTGACATTAACATTGCCCTTATGAACGAATTGTCAATCATATTCGACATCATGGGCATCAACACCTACGAGGTACTGGAAGCAGCAGGAACAAAGTGGAACTTCCTGAAATTCTCGCCGGGTCTTGTTGGTGGACACTGCATCGGCGTTGACCCGTACTACCTGCTTCACAAGGCAAAACAACTCGGTTACCACGCAAGTATGATTAATTCAGGTCGTGCACTTAACGACAGTATGGGTACTCGCATTGCCGACAAGGTTGTGAAGATGATTATCAATGCTGGCAAGGAAATTACCAAGTCAAGGGTTCTCATTATGGGTATGACCTTCAAGGAGAATGTCACCGACATCAGAAATTCACGTATAATTGACATTATCAACGAGTTGAAGTATTTCCGCGTAAACTGCGACGTTGTTGACGCATACGCCGACCACGACGAGGTTATGAAGGAATACGGTGTTGATATGTCAAAGGAACCAACTGGCAAATACGATGCAATCATCGTTGCTGTAAACCACAAGCCATATATGGAACTCACCGAAGACTATTTCAAGGGCATTTCTGCTGAAAAAGGAATCCTTGTTGATGTCAAGGGTGTAATGCGTGGCAAGATTAAGGACTTGACCTACTGGAGCCTATAGTTGAATTGCCCCCTGAGCGGAGTCGAAGGGTAGCACCTACTACTATTAGATCCTGAAACAAGTTCAGGATGACTAGGAAAAACATAAAGAAAAGGCTGTCTTCACGGACAGCCTTTTTCATAAATGCTTACAAAATACGGATTTATCGTCTAATCAACTGCACAGTACCCTTGTGACTTAACTTCTCGTTCTTGTCGCTGGTTGCGTTAATCACATAGAAATACACGCCTTCCGAAGCTTCGTTGTTGCCACTAATCTTTCCGTTCCAGTACTTGTCGAGCTGCTGGGTGTGGAAAACCAACTGACCGGATTTAGTGTATATTGACAAGTCGTAGTCGAGCAATGTGCCGTCGTAGTATATTGTAAACTCATCACCTATGCCGTCGCCATTGGGTGTAAATACGTTCGGAATCCTGAAGTCGCTTGATACGACATCAATAGTCTTGGAATATCTGCTTTCGCAGTCGCCTGTACGGGCAACAAGTTCCACTGTATATTTGCCGTTGCTATTGAATTCATAATCAAAATTGTAATCGGTTGATATTACTACACCATTCACAAGCCACTCGAAATCAACATTCTGAACATTTCCAGAATCATCAAGTTTTGTGTAGTTGCGGAAATTGTATGTCTTGTCGTTGAAAGCGTCCTTAGTGTTTTCAAAAGTAGCGTTCAGTTTTGTCTTGTCTATTACTACAACAGTGTCGTATGCTATGCACGAATTTGTGTAATTTATTTCAACAGTATATGTACCTGCATTCAGTCCTGTAAAGATTCCGCTACGTGAAATTTCCTTGCTGTTAATCTTGCAATAATTTATTGCCGACTGCGACTTTATCTCAATCTGGCCATTATTTCCCGAGCAGTAGTTTGCTTTGGTGCTTACCGAATGATTCATCTTTTCGGCAACATTTACGTCAAATGCAACTTTCGACGCGCATCTGCCGTCAGCAGTCAGCAATATGGTGTTTCTGCCCGAATTCAATCCGCTAAGTTCGTATTTGTTGGCATTCAGCTTTTTTACCGAGTAGCCTTCGTCATTCCACGAAATAGGGGAGGCAGAAGTAACATCCACTGTGAGTTTTTCTCCATAGCACAAGTCGGTCTTTGAAGCCTTTACGACCAGCTTTTCGGGCTCTACGAATGTAATCTTCACAGTATTGCCATTTGATAAATCGATTGTGTGTGTGCCGTAGGTAGTGCTGCTAATTTTAACTCCCGATGCAGCCTTTGTCAAATTCAATCCTTTCGAAGCTTTTACTTTCGAAGCGTCAATGCCTTCGATAGTAAGTTCGTCGCCACAAATTATTGTATCATTCAAGTTAAGTGCCTCAACCTTGTTTTCGGGTTGTGATATAAGTTCGTTAAGTTTTGGATTGGATGGTTCCGGTGTGGACGTTTCACCGTTGGCAACGACAAGCAAATCCGTCGGTTGATTTGTCTCAGGTGCATCAGGAGTAATGTTTTCTATCGTGGTATTGGATATTGTGGTTGATGTTTCATCTTTTGGAAGATATGCGACGAGCACTGCGGTAACGACTGCAACTGCCGCAGCAGCAGAAATAAAGAGGTATTTGTGTGCCGACAACACATCAGAGAATGTCCGTTTGGGGATATTCTTGCAGACATTTTCAAATACCGACTCAGGCGGCACTTCCGTGTAGTCTTCGAGTTTCTGTTTCAATATCTTGTCAAAATCGTTCATCGTTTAAAATCGTTTTTAATTATTTCAATCAAGTATTCTCTCGCTTTCTTCAGTTGCGAACGGCTTGTGGACTCGGTGATGTTAAGTTTCTCGGCAATTTCGTTGTGCTGATAACCTTCGATGACAAACATATTGAAAATCGTCCTGTAGCCATCTGGCATCTTCGATATTGCATCCAGCAAATCCCTCGCCGACATGTCTGAAACTATATCGGGGCTTTCGTCTTTGGCATCGGAATCGTCTTCGTCAAGTTCCGAAAACGAACTTCTGCCAAGCCTCAGATAGTTCAGCGACTCGTTCACTGCCATTCTTTGCAACCAGCCTTCAAAAGAACCTTCGAACCTAAAATCTCCAATCTTGTCCATAACCTTTATGAAGCAATCCTGAAGTATGTCCTGGGCTTCGTCCCTGTTCTTTGCATAACGCAAGCAAATCCCATAAACGAACGGCGAGAACTTTCTGTAAAGCTCTTCAAAAGCCTTCCGCGACTTCTGCTGACACTTCCTTATCAGTTTCTCGTTATTGCCCATTCCAACTATATGACAATATAAAACGCGATTTCGTTGCCTGGGAAATCAAAAAAAATTTAAAAATTTTTTATTTGATTGAATGATAATAATTTACGAATAAAAATGTTTACGTTGTTTTTATTTATAGCGGACGTTGCTCGCAACGTCGCTACATTGAATCTTCAAATCATCAAATTTTCAACATTTAGCTCGGCGTAAGCCAAATCTTTAAATCCTTTGAATTCGTGAAAAACAAAAAGATGACCGCAAATGCGATCATCTCTTTGTTTGAAAAAACTATTTACTATTCTTTTACAAGATGTAATGCACCTTGTTTTTCATAAGGTTTACCATCTTTACCTACTGCTTCGATAATGTAGTAATATACACCAGGAGTTGCCTTGGTCGAACCATTCAACTTACCATCCCATCCTGCAGTTTCAGTATCGGGGTCATCCCATTCATATACTACACGACCATAACGGTTGAGTATTTTACCATGGAACTTATTAAGAGTCTGAGCTTTAACCTGGAAATAATCGTTAATACCATCACCATTAGGCGAGAATATATTAGGTATTTCTATATCACTTTCCACGTCAATAGGCAGTTCAAAAGCAAGTTCAAAAGTCTGACGGCATTTTGGATTGTCGGCAACCCATATAACTAGATACGGAGCATAATTACCAGCCTCTTCGTATGTATGAGTAACTTCACTGTATTCAGCGTTGCCTGTAGGTCTAACTGGTTTAGTAGGTTTAGCCGGTGTACCATCACCGAAATCCCACATCCAAACATATTCAACATCTGGATCAACATCATCACCAGTGTCAACGATAAATGTGACATCAGTAGGTGCTACCAAATTTCCAACCTGATCCTTTATGTCAGCCCTAAGATCAATCTCAGCAGTTAATTCTCCTGTTAAAGGAACTGCCACCTCAAGAGTATCAACACACTGTTCTGAACCAAAGTAATATAAATACTGTGTTCTATAAGTGGTATTGAATGTCTGATATACCGTACGATACGAATATGTACCTTCTCTTAGATTAGATACTCGGAAACTGTCGAGAGCTGTTACAGCGTGGCTTCCTATTGAATCAAGCCAGTAGAAATGTATAGTTGTGTCAACAAACTGCACATAGCCATTGCCCGCACCACAAACATCTCCATGTACCTTTGGTATATATTCCAGATGTGGAGGCTCATCAATTGTTAAATTACCTATTGCGGAACGGCATTGCCACTCGTTAGCTGTTACAAGAGTTACATTATGGACAGTATCACCGTTTTCCCAGTGAACATAAATCTGATATCCTCCATCGTGTTGGTTGACAACAGAATCGTCTATATGTGAACCTGAACCATAGTCCCAGTCGTAAAGCTGCAATGTTGTATCCGAAGCGGTAAGTATTGCCGGCTCACCGAAACACTTAGGCGGAATTACAGTAAATTCACCAGATGGATTTGCTGCGAATACAATTCTAACACTATCCTTATCTGTACAATATTGTGTATTTGAAACATTCCAGTAGAATGTATAGTATGGATCGGCTCCATTTTCACTATTAAGCACTGTAGTTGTGGCCAAAGTATTCGGATCGCTTGCATCATTGAATGATACAACACTTGAATGTGCATTAGTACTCCATCTACCATTGCCTACGCTATTTGCAACGTTCAACTGGCTAAGCTGTCCAAAATAGCCACAATATGTAAACTCAGTTTCGGCTATCTGTGCTGACGGCTGCTCAATAAAGTCGATGTGCCAAGGACCTGCGGTATCTGTACAGAAACTCGGATTATTAGGATTTCCAGAATATAATATCCAATAATATTCATGACGTCCATAACTTCCTACAGTTGCTTCTGTTGTTGGACTATTGATAGTGACATTATTAGGACCAAATTCAGTTGACGGGCTTTCCTCATACCAGTAGCCACGAACGCCATCGCCAGGAGCTTGAGCACGAAGGAATGTATAAGTAAGACCGCAAACTGCAGTATCGCCTGGGTTCATGCTTATTACTGCCGACGGTTGAGGATAGAAAGTAACAACTACTTGATCCTGCGCAGCACATGTTTCCTGATCATCCACTTCAATGTGGGGATGGTTAGTTTCTACCCAAGTAAATGTTGCAGGTCCATACGAAGAATAATGTCCTGTTGTATTCGGATCTGATGGGTCGTCAAATGCATTTGCTCCACTTGCCAACCACTGTCCATATATGCTGTCTCCTTCGACATGCGATGATGTTGCATGAAGTTGGAAATCTTGACCACACACATCGAAATCTGCCCCAGCATATACACTTGGACGTTCCATAAATTCAACGGTTACAGTATCACTGTCGAAGCAATAAGCGGCATCGCCCCAGTTGTTTATTTCCGTTACTATGAATGTATATACGCCATAGTCACTTACTTGGATGCGTTCAACTATGCTATCTTGTGGCTGAGTTTCCCATATAACCTGCGCATCCGGATTAGGTGTAGAACCAATTGTCCACTGGCAGACTGGAGTGTAATCAGCAGATGGAAGCATACTCCACACACCATTAAGATTGTATGAAAGACCGCAAGCTGCATGATCAAGACCTGCATTAGCAACAGGTTTCTGTATGAAATGCACATGCATTGTGTCTATAGCCATACAATTTCCATTAGCACCTATAAAGTAGAAGTCGATATCGCTGGAACGCGAAATTTGTACTGTACTGTCTAGTGTAAATGTTGTGTTATATTCCGTTGGATTTGAGAATGATCCTGCTATGTCTTTGCATACCCACGAGAAATTAGCGTAATCCTCGGATATTGAAGAAGCGCAAAGTTCTACACTCCTACCGCAAATCGTTACCCTATCATTACCTGGAACACCACATTCGCTTACATTTACTACTGGTACCTTTCGGAATACTACTCGCTTTATTGCCTGTCCGTCGCAAGAAAGGCCTTCTGGCAAACGTGGATCATCAATAGGTTCGGTCCAGCGGAATTCGTATTCAACCTCAACCTCTCCTTCGATTGGAACAGTAACATAGCAATGAGTATATCCGGCATCGCTCGGACCATCAGGATTGTTATAGTCTCTGTACGAAACCGTTGGCAAGACATTATTGTTCAAATCGTATGCCGTCCATCTACCTTCCATTGCAGGATTGGTGTTGTAAACCTGAAGTTCTGCGACATTTCCGCAGACGGTATCAACATTTGCTGTAGTGACAGGTGCCGGTACATTGACAAATGTTATGTTAAGTGTTGCAGAGCCTGCACAAACACCATTACGTTCTGTAAGTGTTACCTGGTATGTACCGCTTGTGTTGGCATTTACCAAAGGCTGTATAGAATTACTTGGACTAAACGTAACACCAGCACCAGTCCACTGCAATGTTGAGTTTTCTATTGTTGGATTAGTAGCGTAGGCTCCATTTATCAAAGCCTGCACACCGCAGACCGTCATATCAGAACCAGCAACCGGTTGCGGCACACGACGGAAATTGTATTGTGTACTTGCAGTACCAGTACATTCCGCATTCACCACATTCCATGTATATGTTGCCAAACCATAATGGTTTGCGAGAACTAAAGCATTTGGCGAATTGTTGTTGGTCCCTTCAATTGTAGTATAAGAATATCCGGCAGGATTTGGGTCATCTTCCGGAGCAGTTGCACTCCAGTAGCCGTACATGCCCTCTGGCGGTTCGGAACCATGTAACTGCATTACAAGGCCACAGGTATCACCAGGAGTAACGTATGGTGTTGGGGTCTGCTTCCACATCAGAGGTACAGCCTGCGACACGGAACGACAGAAATTGCCCCATGCGTTAACTCCCAAACCATAGCCTGCAATAGCTACGAGATAGTATTGACGTCCATATTCAAAACCCTGAATGTCGCCAGGAGCAATCGTTGTTGGATTTTGTTGCATCTCACCATGGTTAAACGGGCCCTGTACAGTATAACGTGCAGTATTCGGTATGTCTGACGGATCGGTGCATACAACATAGGAGAAAATGCCTCCATCTGCACGTTCAATAGTAAAGTCATCATTGTGTTCTATCGTGTATGGCACACCTGTACAAAGGATTTTTGCACTATAGTCAGCAAATGTTCCTGCATAGTTAGGACAATCGCACTGGAATAAGCCTGTTACATTTACATTACTACACTGGTTAGCGTCGGTAACTACCAAAGCATAGTCGAGAGCACTATGGACATTATCAAGTATGAATGTAACGTCACTCAAACCTGTACGACTAAAATTATCTATTGTATGTGGAGGATTCTGATCCGTTGTCGCATTATCTGCATATTCGGTATAACCACCTGTTACAGAATACGATGGCGGAAGATTAGGATTGGCGACACCATTGACATCGAAAGAGATTCGAACCAGCCTATCGTTTGACGAAACGCAGGTTTCTACACGGTTAGAAACTGTAAGCTCGTCGTAGATAGTGAAGGTCTGGCTGCTTGTACGTGGGTTGGCACAACGGTGTGCTGCATCATCGGGTATTGTATTCGTTATAGTGAAAGTACCCGGTATCTCTACTAAACTCGGTGTAAATGTACGAGCATCGGCATTGAGAGCTGTACCAGCATCCGCGCCTGTACTGGCAGTACATGTAAGTGTACCAAAATCAGGTGCTTCAAGTATTATCATGTCACCAGAACGGCAAGAATTATCAATTGGTTCAAGCGTTGCCCTGTATGCCCTTGCAAAATTTACATTTACACTTGCTTCACCAGTACAACTTTGGTTGCCAAGATAATACTCATGCCAGGTGAATACATATTCTCCCTCTATATTTACATCGACTCGTGTTTCTGGTGCATTTACGTCTGCAAATGTTGCAGTACCAGGACCAGTGTAAGTCCATTCGCCAGTATTTCCTGGAGATGCGAATTCATTTGCAACAAGTGTTGTTGTGAAAGTACAAGGACTAAGATCGCTTGCTGTTGCTGTTGGTATTGGAGTGATACAGCAGTCTGCATGGTGAGAAGGCTTTACGTGAACAACAAGTGTAGTGTCGTATGTACATCCAAAATTGTCAGTAGCTGAGAAAGTATAAGGAACTTCTGCCCAGGTGTGGTCGTCATCGTATGGACTTTGTACTGCTGCCGTTGCATTAGCACTGCCGTTTTGTCCTGACTGCACACCTACGCCGCTCCATGCATAATCATTCTGTGCATAGCTGTTGCTGAACTGCCAGAGGTTGCTCGGATACAAGCTTTCGTCGAAAAACAAACCCCATTCAAAGATATATCCGTTGTCGATTCGCCAAAGGTCGCATACATATATTGTCCATGTACCATTGAGAGGGCAGCCAACAAGTGAAGACATACTTTCGTAAGAGCCATACCTGTGTTCTTCACCGAAGGCAAGTATGCTATTATATGTTACCTCACCAGGGCAAAGTAGTAAATCGGCATAGTCGTTACGGTTGACAGAAACTGTTGTTCCATTAGTACCGAAAGCTTCGTTACCATCAGGATAGAAATAGTATGGGAAACCATATCCTGGGTCGTTGTTACAGCTGCTACCATCATGAGCAAGTCCGAGGTAAATGCTTGAACCGCCAATAGAACCAGATTGGTTTACGCCACCAGTATTTGTCCATCCGATAAAGCTTGCAGTAAGAGTACTATTATCTTTTGCCTTCAACAAGCAGTTTTGTCCGTTAGGACACTCAATCATGATGCTAAGATCACCCAACCATGAGTGTTCCATATTGAGGTATATCCTATCTATATCGTTTATTGAAGTAATTGATCTACCTTCCTCAAAAATATCGAACTGGAGGCTAGTGTTGTAACAGGTATTGTCACCATCGGGAAGGAAAGTCGTACCAGCAAGGATATCAGGAATTTCATATTCCCAAGTTTCAACATGCGGTTCACCAGACATAGAAACTATTGTTCCGGGGCATACCGAGTCGGGTGCGAAATTGGCAGTCCATGTAGGTCTTACAGAAACTCGTACTTTAGTCTTGTTGGAATTTCTATTGTAACATTCCTGCTGGTCTCTTGCTGTACATATTACAAAGTATCCACCGCTCTCGTTGAATGTGTAAGTTGGATTTTGTCCAGAAAGACGGTTTGTATCCTGAGTCGAATTGATTATTGCCCAGTCGTATGTAACGTTGGCGTCGGTCTGAGTGTAACCGTTATTACCATTCTGGAAAAAATTGTTTACCGCATGAAACTGAACCTGTGTTCCTGGACATACATCGAAGAAAGTCTCAGTAACATTGGACTGGTTTACTTCTACTGTTGGTGTTACGCCCTCAACATTTATTTCTGTAGCAAACCTCTGGCAAGCATGACCGCAGTAAACACGGGCCTTGAAGCCGGCACCTGCTGTTGAGCCTGAATTAAAGATTAGTGTGATACTTCCATTGATTGAAATGAAAGTATTACCGCGAAGAGTTGTTCCACTTGCATTTGATTCAAGCATCTCCTGAGTAACCTCGTTCCTGATGGACATAAGTGTACCTGTTGCGAGGTTAAACTCCTCAAAGTAAACTGCAATATAACCACCATTGTTTGCATTCAGCGTCATTGTATAGCTCTGACCTGTCTGGTAGTTTCCAGTTCCACCGTCATCGTATAGGAAAACACTTGTTCCTCCTTGTGATGGAGCCTGATCACAATCTATTTCAAGCGGCTCGTCACCTGTATTGTAAATGTTAATGTTTTCTGCAAATGCAGCACTCGCGCCCAAGAGCATAGCAGCGAGCATCATCAATATTGATATTGTCCTATTCATGGCTGTATCCTTTCATTCCGTTAAACATTTCAGACATTTCCTTATTGGAATAGAACCCGATTATGGTACCTGTCTTACCTACCTTGTAGAACACCCTGTTGTTGTAAGGTCTCTCATAGTAGAATTCGGCGATGTTGACCTTGCCGGGCTCAATGCTCTGAACCATTCCTGCACGGTCTCCAGTTTCGGGATCCCTGTAATAGAGATAATCGATATCGTCAGCCTTCTGCATCATCTCCGGTTCAGCGATGTACCACGAGTAATCAAGCTCGTAGTTCAGAAGTTCGATTACGATCGGAGTTTCCTTCTGCATGCGCTGGAGCTGTTCAAGACTATACGCCTTTTCCAGTCGCGGATCAATCTGCACTGTCTGTGCATAGCCTATGCCAGATAACATCGTGACAATCAGCAAAATAACAAATTTCTTATTCATATTCATATTCCTTATTTTTTACTAATTAATAATTTTTCCTTCTATCCCTATGACAACTGAAACATCAATTTCGTTGCCTGGGATTTAGAAAAATTTTCATTTTTTTTATCTTTTTTTTAAGTTCAACATTTATAATATTTTACGCAATATAAAATCGCAAAGTAAATAAAAAAATACGAATAATTGTTAATTATTTTTAAGTTTTGTTAATATTTTTTACAAAACATTGATTTAAAAGATAATACCTAATCAACAATGGACAATCAACACCGCAAAGCATTGCGATGATAAAAACCATGTAATTAAAAATATTCTGATGTGTCTGAAAAAATTGTGACAAAACAGTACAATGAAAAAACATTGTTACTATCTGCCAATTTCCAATTTTCTCGTTGTCATTCCGCCAATATAATCAACCACGACAAGATATAAACCCGCCGACAATCCGTCTAAAGGCATAGAAAACCTATCGGAATTGGGATTTGCGGTAAATACTTTCCTTCCAATAACATCGTACAAAGATATTGATCTCATGCCAACACACACAACCTCCACCCTATCCGACGCCGGATTCGGATACACTTCCAACTGCGGCAGAACCTCATCGGCGACACCCGTAACGCAATACGGCTGCGACCTGACATCACCGTCATCGCAATGGGCAACAACCTCGAAACAGTCGCCTGCAACATCCGAATTCGAAAACTCATATATATTATTATTGGTATCGGCAAGTAAAACTCCATTTATATACAAACTGTAATTCCCTGCATTTCCAGTCCACGACATAATTAGGTGTTCCGAGTTATCCATCGAGAGCGAAATATTCGGAATTACACATCCGCTGACATCAATCCTAATGTCATCGAGACCAATTCCAAAGCCATAGTTCAGGTCGGCAAAAAAGGCAATGTAGTAGTTTTGCGACAAGTTTGGAAGCTCTATTTCATCAGCCGTCCACGATTCGTAAGCACTATTGTATTGTGTTAGCAACTGCCAATCTCCTGCATCTGTATTTTTGTAATATACCGACAGAATATCATAGTCACCAGACCAGTCCTTCTGCACATGGCGGAACGACAAGGTGGCCGACAAACCTTCTTCAAAAGCAAATTTTGACGAAACCAGCATATTAGACATATCAGTCCACGAGTAATTCTTTATAAACAAGAACTTATCGCCGTCCTGCGAAATATAATCGTAGGGGTCTGATGTTACGACATTCCATAATGAGGCAGTATCTATGTTTGTAATCTGCGTCCAGCACTCGGGAATCTCACCGGCGGAAAAATCCAAGATGTATGGGAAATTCCTAACAGACACATTGCAAGGTGCAAAAACTATATAGGCCGTATCGGCGACCGATGAATTAATCGTCTGAATATTAACCTTCACAGCCAGCTCCTCGCCATCCTGCACAGTTGCATCAGCACGAATAGGGAACTGACGCGAAACAATCATATCACGACTAATAGAACCATAATTCTGCACGAAATCTCCCCCATCGAAATGCAGACGCTCGTCGAGGCTTTCAAGAACAACCTGCACGGTTTCGGCAAGCGAGCCAACATTAGTAACAGATACCTCAAGGGAGAAACTTTCGCCAGGCATAGCATCTCCAACAACGGAATAGCTGTACATCTGCATCAACGACCTTATTACGCGGACATCAAACGAAGATGTGTATATAGCATTGTTTACGGTGTCGTCAACAGAAAGGGTAAAATTGAGCGTATAGCCGTCGTCAATGGTCAAGGAAGGCAAAAACGAGAAAGCATAGTCCATCTCGACAGTCTCGCCAGCCACAATCGGTGAACAGGAAGCTGAATTGTTGAGAATTTCTACATTCGGATCGTTGCAACTCAAAATCATTGGCAACCAAGCCTCGGAATCGCGCTCACCAACATTCTTCAAATGCAATGTAAACGAATAGCCAGCCATCATATCCTCTAGAGCGTACGGAACCTCATCGGGCGAATATCCGACAAGCGAAATATACGCACCTTCGGGAGCGACCACAGGTATAGTCTCAATATACGGAATGCGCTGCTGGCGTGTGACAACGAGCAGCACATTGTCGGAAGTAGCCGCAGCAACAAGCGGAACACTTACCGAACCGCTAATGCCAACTAGCGCAGTACCTAATATAGTATTGCCATCGGTAACCGCCACATACGACCCTGGGTCGGCGGAAACCAAGAAGGAAGAACTGCCGTTAACAATGTTGGCATCGTGAGAAACGACATTAGCACTCGGAATCGAATAATACGGCATAACCGAACCGTCACCAAGCACATTATAGGCTTCCCAGTAATATTTACCCATATCCGATGCACTTGTAACAGCAAGATTTCCGACATACATTATCGAAGAAACGGTATTAAACTGCTCATCGTCAAACATCATATCGAATGCGCCAGTCTCCGTTTCCGACAACTGCGGGGTCTGCCCGAACACACTCGTTGCACCCAACGCCCAGTAATAGTCCTCGTACCAATATGACACAGGAGACGAACCAATGTAGGCAAACGCACCCTTCTTCTGGCTACGAATCATCTTCTCACCATAGCAGGGAGCCGAATAGCCGAACTTTCCACTCAAGCAGCAGTTGCCAATTGCAAGGAAATACTTGTCGGCATTTGTAAGACCGTCGATGTCATCGTTTGTGAAATGCGGTCCGCACCACTCCTGCTCGCCGCCGTGGGCTGTGTAATGTGCATAACCAACGCCAGTGCTGAGGTTGTTGTAGCAACCATCGTATGAATCCAAATATGCATATACATTGTTATATCCGTGCGCAGAATTAAAATAGTTCTGAGTAGCATAATTAATTGTTGGCTGAGCAATATACGTATTCCAGTCGTTGTCCTGTCCGGCAATGAGCAGCGCATTTCCAAGGTACGACGGATCGGGCATAGTATATTTCTCGTACATAAGCGTCTTGCCAACGACAATGTTCAGTTCATCGGGCGAAGCCACCGACATACGGCTACAATACATTTCGGGGAAATAGTCGCCATCGACCGAAGCATAGTAGAGGTCGGTCTGTTCCTCGCTCTCGTCGCCGACAGCACTGGCAGGAATCCTATCGACATCGCCGACAAGCACTAAGAAAACCGGTGCGTTGCCAGCATCCTCGCCCATCGAATAATGCGACTGCACCCACGACTTAATATTGGCAGCAGTTGCCGAAGGCGTGTTCACATAATTCACATCAAGATAGAATCCCTTCTGAGTTTTCCACTCCAGCCACGGCTGCAACTGCGTTGCAAAATCCTCGTGCGCAACCACCAGCATCTTTACCGGAGTATGGTAAAGGTCTGCATACGAATCGAAAATATCCTTGTTGACAAGCGAAGAATATGTGGAACTGAAGAACGGAGAATAGCCGTTGCGGAGATTCTTGTCGGTACGGGCATAGTCAACCGATTCGAACACGATTTCCAATTCAATATCGTTGTAAACATAGAGAATGTTTGTCACCGGGTTGTACGACAACGGAGAAACGCAGAGTTCACCTATTTGCACACCACGCATTGTTCCAACTGGTGAAATCCAAGCCAAACCTTTTTCGCCGCCGATGAAAGCGTCGGTTTCGTAAGCCTTTGCATTGTAATCGAACTGCGGATTTTTCTCCGACTTGCTTATCGGATGCTGCTGCGGAGCTATTTTTCCGCCATATTGCGACAAGTCGAACTCGCGAAGTGTGAACTTATTTACGACGACTTTGTAGTTTCCGCACGAAGGAATCGCAATAGGCTTTCGCGAAACAAGCAACGACGGCCCACCGATTTTTCCAGAAGGATATGTTCCTTTCATCCCGACAGAAATAAATTCGCCAGACTGGAATATCATTAAGGTGTCGTATGAAAATTGTACGTTGAATCCTGAAACAGAAACACTTGCAGTCTCTACAGAATATTTTGAACCAAGAGAAATCCCATTGGTACTATTTGAGAATACGCAAAATGGAAATAAAACCGCTATGAAAAGAAAAACAATACGATTCATAAACTTAAATTTTGGCAAAAATAAAAAAAATTGCAATAAGCAAAAAACTTTGTATCTTTGCGAACTTTATACACTATAGTAAATTTGACATTTATTTTTTGTTAGAGATGGTAAAAGCAATTAAAAACCTATTGGTCTTCGGACTGCTTTCAGCCCTTGGCATAGGAGTTTCCTTTTCACAGGAAGACAAAAACAACAAAACGAATGATTCGGGAATGGACCAGATAATAGTCCCGACGCAGATAGTCACAAGCCCCACCGACGGTGACACCGTGAATACACTCGTCAACGCAGAGGGACAGGAAGCCAACGTAATGTACAACATCGGCGTAACACAGTGCAACGAAGGCAACTACAACGATGCAATCACGACATTCTGCAATGTTCTGCAAATAAATCCGGAAATGGCACAGGCATATTACGGACGTAGCACCTGCTACCTGCAACAGAAAAAATACGATGAAGCAATAGCCGACCTGAAGGAATATGTGAAACGCAAAAAGGACAATTACGCAACCTACCTCATCGGATACTGCTATTTCCACAAGTCGGATAGCGAATCGGCGCTTACATATTTCCAGAATGCAATAGAACAAGGTTGCAACAAAGCCGACCTCTTCTACCACATCGGCGTTATAAATTTCAACGATGCAAAATACGACGATGCAATGAAATACTACACGAGAGCCATCGAAATTGATGACACACACTCATTCTCGTACAACGACCGCGGTTCTACCTACCGTATGCTCAACAAAATAGACAAGGCAATAGAAGACTACAGCAAAGCCGTAGAGTTAAATCCAAGAATGGACATTTTCAAGGCCAACCTCGGAAGCGCATACAGGCTCAACAAGAATTACGAAAAAGCCCTAGAAGCATACAATGATGTATTAAAGACAAGCCCCGACAATTACATCGTACTCAACAACAAAGGCATAACACAATACGAAATGAAGGAATACGACAATGCAATAGAAACACTTAATGAATGCCTAAACAAAAAGAATGATTATGCGTATGCCTTCAACAACATCGGGCTTTGCTACTACAAGAAAAAAGAATTTTCTCTTGCAATAGAAGCCTTCACCAAGGCTATTGGTCTCAATCCCAACTACGGCGAAGCATACGTAGGCAGAGGCGCAGCTAAGGAAATGGCTCACGATATGGTTGGTGCCTGCTCCGACTGGGAAAAGGCAGAATCCCTCGGAATCACAAACCTGCACGATTACCAGACACTTTGCAACGAATACAAATAAACCACCAAAACATAAAAGGAAATGAACAGATTGAAATTGCATATAGGAATAATGACATTGGCTTTCGTATTCGTCTGCCACATATCATACTCACAGATAAACATCGAGATTAACAAAAAGGAGTTCAAGACCGAAGCTAAGGATGGATACAAGGAAGCTCTGCTCTATATAGCATCGGGCGACGAATATTTTGCAAGCAAATCTACAGGCGGATACCTACAGGCTCTGCCCGAATATCTCGAAGCCAACAAATACAACAGCAACTTTGCCGCACTAAACTATAAAATCGGTGTGTGCTACCTATTCTCTTCAGAAAAGAAAAAGGCAATAACCTTCCTTGAAAAGGCATATAGTCTTAATCCGACAGTATCCATCGACATAAAATATGTACTTGGAAGGGCATATCAGGTCAATTATCAGTTCAAGGAAGCTATCAAGCATTACAACGACTTTAAAAAGATAGACCTTGAAGCACAAGCAAAGAAATCCAACATTAATATAGCAGATTTCAATGCCGATGCAAGAATAAAGGAATGTGAAAACGGAATAAAATATACCGAAGCTGTAGAGAGAATGTTCATTGACAACCTCGGACCAAATATCAACTCGAAATATGGAGATTATGTCCCTGTAATTTCAACCGACGAGTCGATGATGATTTTCACATCAAGGCGTGAGGGCTCTACCGGCAATATGTTCGAAGAAGACAGAAACGAATACTTCGAAGACCTTTACATCTCGTATAGCGAAGGCAAAAACAGATGGTCGCCGGCGATGAATATGAAGAAATTCAACACAACAGAACACGACGCTTCTGCTGGTTTGTCACCTGACGGTTCGGTACTATATACGTTCAAGAACGGCGACTTGTACGAAAGTACACTAAAAGGTGAAGACTGGAGCAAACCTAAGGCTCTCAATAAAAACATCAACACTAAAAACAACGAAACTTCAATCTCAATATCCTCAGATGGAAAACAACTGTACTTCGTAAGCGACCGTCCAAAAGACGAATATGGAACTCCGAATAAAGGAGGAAGAGATATTTTTGTAAGTGAAAGAAACGAAAAAGGAGAATGGGGACCTGCACAAAACATAGGTGCTCCAATCAATACCGAGTTCGACGAGGAAGGCGTTTTCATACACCCCGACAACAGAACTATGTATTTCAGTTCAAAGCGTGAAGGCACAATCGGAGGATACGACGTCTTCTACAGCGAAAAGGACGATGATGGCAACTGGGGAGAACCAGTAAACGTCGGTATGCCTATTAACACTCCCGAAGATGATGTTTTCTTCATCGTGGCCGGCAACGGAATTTATGCCTATATGTCGAGCGCACGTGAAGGCGGATTCGGAATGCAGGACATCTGGAGAATAACTTTCCTCGGTCCGGAACAACCTCTTATTGCCGGAACAGAAGACAATCTTATAGCAAGTTCAACAGCATCCATAAAAACCGAAGTAAAACAGGAAACTGTAGAAGTCAAGAAGGTTAGACTTACAATTATGAAAGGTACAATCACCGATGCCGAAACAGAACAGCCTCTCGAATCGTCAATCGAAATCGTTGACCTTGAAAAAGACGAGATATATGCAACCTTGTCGTCAAACGCAGCAACCGGCAAATACCTGATAAGCTTGCCATCGGGAAAGAACTACGGTATCACTGCACGCACGGAAGGATACCTCTTCCATAGTGAAAACGTAAATGTACCGGCAACTTCCTCCTATCAGGAAATCATAAAGGACATAAAGTTGAAGGCAATTAACGTTGGTGCAACAATAATCCTGTCGAACATCTTCTTCGACTACAACAAGGCTACTCTGCGCGACATTTCAAAGGCAGAACTCGACAACCTTGTAAGACTGCTTACTGTTGACTACCCGAAGATGGTTATCGAAATTGGCGGTCACACCGACAATAAAGGATCTCTCGAATACAACACAAAGCTTTCGAGCAACAGGGCAAAGTCGGTTGTTGACTACCTCATCTCACACGGTGTAGCAAAGGAACGCCTGTCGTATAAGGGTTACGCATACCAGAATCCTATCGACACCAACGACACAGAAGAAGGTCGCCAGAACAACCGCCGTGTAGAATTCAAGGTTATCTCATTAAAGTAAACTACATTTTTCTTACTCTCCCATAGTCCATCCGTGGACTATGGGATTTTTTTTGACAAATTATGCAACTTGACTATTCAACGGAGAAACATTCCAAGACATCAATATTCTTTTCTATTGACGACAGCCCTGTTTCTGAAATTTTACACGAAAGAAAAACTGCAATAATAAGTTCCCAAAACATAATCGACACATACCCCAAAATATTACAATGGGGAAAAACAATCGTCATCGACGACACCGAAAGCCACAAGAACCTTGCAACAATAGAAAAAATCGTAGCAGAACTACTTGAACTCGGCATCGACCGCAACTCATATATAATAGGTATAGGCGGAGGAATTGTCTGCGACATTACTGGATTCGTATCACACATTTATATGCGTGGTGTACGGTTTGGACTGATACCCACCACACTACTGGCAATGACTGATGCCGCAATAGGCGGAAAAAATGGAGTAAACTTCAACGAAAATAAGAATTTCATCGGCAGTTTCGACAACCCAGATTTCATAATCGCCGACAGCAAATTCATAAACACCCTACCCGAATGCCAATATCTAAGCGGACTCGGTGAAATAATAAAATACGCTCTGATTGGAAACTCAAATATTCTCAACATCCTGAAAGCCAACCCAGAGAATATCCTTAACCGCGACAGCGAAACTATAAAAAAACTTGTCAGCGAATCGGTTCATACCAAGATAAAAATCGTAGAAGAAGACCCTGCCGACAAGTCAATCAGGCACATACTGAACTTTGGACACACAATCGGACACAGCATCGAATTACTTGAGAACATTCCACACGGACTCGCAGTGGTAAAAGGAATGAACGCTGCTACAGACATTTCCGTAAAACTTGGAATCTTAGCAACCGACAAGGCACAACAAATAAAACAGTTGCTAACCTCTTTCGGCTACGACATTTCATACAGCCTCGGCGAAAACCACACACGCATACTTTGCAACGACAAGAAAAAAGAAGATTCAAATATTCGCTTCGTTCTTTTGGAAGACATCGGCAAGCCTATAATCAGAAAAATGCCTATACAACAAATCATAGACCTTGCCCGATGATTGCAACAATACACAAGTCGAAAATCAGCGGGACAGTAAAAATCTGCCCATCGAAAAGTTTTGAGCAAAGGGCTTGGGCCATTGCATCGTTGCCTAACTCGGAAATAAGCATTTCAAATTGTGGAAAATCAGCCGATGCTATTGCATCTCGCGAAATAGCGCAGAAACTGATGTCATTCAACCCGAACGACAAGACATTCGACTGCGGAGAATCGGCACTTTGCGCACGAATGTTCCCGCCAATCATCGCACTTCGCACCGACAGTTTCATACTCGACGGACACGGAACCCTGCAAAAAAGGAACATCAGGCACGACCTTGAATTCTTTGAGAAAAATTTTGGCTGGACAATTTCACCCAGCGGACTACCTATAAATATTAGCAATGCACACATCAAACCTGGGAATTACACAATTGATGGAAGCCGCACCTCTCAAGTCATAACAGGGATGGTATTTGCATTATCAGTCTTGCCAGCAAGCAGCACAATTACCGTAGAAAACCCATCAAGTACTGGATACATTTTTCTTACCATAGAGATAGCCAAACAGGCTGGCGCCAACATAACCGCAGAGCAAAAAGCCAATGCTTTAGAAATAAACATACAGGGAAATACGCACTACAAAGCATCATTTAATGTCGAAGGCGACTGGAGCAATGCGGCTTTCCTAATCGCAGCAGGTCTAACAAACGGAGAAATAGGCATATCTGGACTGAATCCGCTATCACAACAACCCGACCGCGCCATAATGGACGTACTTGACATCTGCAACGCAAACTACGAATGGAAAGGCAATTCCCTTTTTGTAAGAAAATCAAAAATCGGAAGTTTCAAATTCGATGCAACAAATACTCCCGACCTTATCCCGCCACTCTGCATACTTGCACTAAATGCCGACAGCGAATGCAAGATTTTTGGAGCAAACAGGCTTATCGGCAAGGAAAGTAACCGCCTTGAGGCAATAGTTACCGAACTCGGCAAACTTGGAGCAGTCATAAAAACTGATGGCAACTGCATAATAACCCAACCACTGAAAAACATTCCCTCCGCCCTACTCGACTCCCACAACGACCACCGCATTGCAATGATGCTCGCAATATTAGGACTTTCATCCGATGGAATAAAAATAGATGGATGTGAATGTGTAGAAAAATCGTATCCTGATTTTTTTGAGGTACTGAAAAGGCTTTGTGGAAAGATTAACCAATCCTAATCTTTGCTAAATAAATTGGATTTTATTGCAAATTCGCCTTTTTTGTCCACATAATTGTTTAGAAAGAAAAAAGCAATTACCTTTGGCAAAAAATAACAGATGAAAAAATTAACTTTTATAATTATCCTAATCGCTTCATTTATAGTGGTTTCTTGCCGTGTGAAAAATTCTTGTGAGATTAATCACACAGGAAGTATTGCTGTAATAAACCATTATGGTGAAACCGTAGAACTTCGCATCAATAACGAAAAGATTGGTGAAATAGAAAATGGAAACGTTATGAAGTCCGACAGGTTGGTTGGCAAATATGATATAAACGTCGTAAAGTTTCCAAATGTCTGGGATACCACCGTCAATGTTGTTGAGTGTGAGATTGTTGAATATACAATAAGCAAGTAGTCCGCTGATGGAAAATCTGTCGGTATATTCTGCGTCGGCAGGCTCGGGAAAGACCTTTACGATAGCGTATGAATACATTTCGATGATGCTGAAGGCGGAAACCAATGCCGCTTTCCGCAATATTCTTGCCGTTACGTTTACCAACAAGGCCTGCGACGAGATGAAGTCGCGAATAGTACTGAACTTGTTCCAGATTTCCAATTTTAGAAAGGCGACAGGTGCACTGAAAGAGAAAACTAAAGGCATTATCGACAAGATAAAGGAGAGGACAGGACTTGACGAGGAAACCATAATCCGACGTTCGCGAGGTTTCTTTACGCAGATTATACACGACTATTCTTTTTTCTCGGTATATACAATCGACAGTTTTTTCCAGAAAATCGTCAGAAACCTGACCTACGAACTTGATATGCAGCAGAATTACGAGTTGGAACTTAATACCAGCCTTGTGATTTCGCAACTTGTAGATGACATTATGCTTATGGCGGAGACTGATGCCGAACTGAACAAGTGCATATCGTCGATGATTGAGGATAATATCGAATCAGACAAAAAGTGGATTCCCAAGGAGGCGATAAAAAGTTTCATTTTGCAGGCTGTTGCAGCGGATTTTAAAGGCTTGGACTTTGATATTGATGCATACGAGGCGAAAATTGACGGCATTATCAATGATTTCTGTGACGAGTTCAAGAAGAATATCGACGGAATTACTGCTAAAATAAATGAAAACGGGCTGAAAGATGATGATTTTTCTCATATTAGCGGTGGCATTTACAACACTTACAAGAATTTCGCTAATTTCGATTGTAGAAAACCATTATGCTTGGATATGCTTCTTGAAAAATTCTCCGCCGTCAAATTTTTACAGGATAATTGGTTTAAGAAAGATTCAGAAAATACGGGGCTTGTCAGTGTGTTCAAGCCATTTACGGATGAAATAAGCAAACTTGACTCGGATTACGATTCTAAATACAAGAAGTTCTGTACGGCGTATATGGTCAAGAAGAACTTGAACCTGATTCGCCTGTATGCCAAGGCAACCGAAATTTTGCACGAAAATTTGGGTCGCGATTCCGTGTTTTTGCTTTCGGATGTGCCATCGTTGCTGTCGAAGATAATCAGAAGCAATGAGGATGGAAGCGGCGACGTGTCGGTAATGCCGTTCGTGTTTGAAAGCATCGGCACCAAGTACGACAATTTTATGATAGACGAGTTTCAGGACACGGGAATCAAGCAGTGGGACATTTTCCAGACTATGCTGCACGATGCCTTGTCGCAGGGACACGACAGCATTGTGGTGGGCGACATAAAGCAGTCGATTTACTCGTGGCGCGGAGGCGACTGGCGTATTCTTTCGAGGTTAGCAAACAAAGATAAGACCGAGTTGCTGGCAGATTACTGCGGACTGAAAAATCTTACTGAAAACCACAGGACTGCAAGGAATATTGTCGAGTTTAACAACGATTTTTTCTATCAGGAATACACAAAAAACGAAAGTTTGTTTGGCGATGAAAAAATCGACCCGCAGTTCAAGTCGCTTTACGATGATGTTTGGCAGGGAGTAACGGAAGATAAGGATTCCGAAATAAAGGTGAGTCTGTACAGCAGTGTTGGCGAAAGTTCGGAAGAAACTCTGTCTGACCGCATTTTCAAGGATATGGTTTCCGAAATTGAGAACTTGCAGTTGAATCATAACGTACCGCCGAGCAAGATTATGATACTTGTCCGCAAGAAGAGCGAAGCAAGTTTTGTGGCAAATAGTTTCCTTGCTATTTCCGAGTCCGACAGAAAGCCGGGCGTGCGCTACGATGTTGTTTCCGACGAAGCCCTTTATATTTCCTCAAACCGTGCCGTGAAGATTATTCTGGCGTATATGCGCTATATCCTTAGCAACAGCAGGAACAATAAAAAAGATGAGAACCAATATAATATTTTGCTTGTCGAGGCGGCATACCTCTATTTCCTAGAAAAAGAAAAGGATAAGTTGGATGTTTGCACCAAGTTTGACAAGAAAGAAATGGTTGAGTCCTTGCAGAAGGCATTGGCGCCTAATGATGTTTTGCTGGAAGGTCAGGACTTGAAAGATGTTAAGTTTTTGTCGGACAAGCAGTCTTTCGAGATTGTTGAATACATTATAAGCAAGTTGGAACTCAATGCTAACGAGAAAAATGTACCATTCTTGATTGCATTTAGGAATTTGGTTCACAATTTTTCAGAGAAATCCACCGACTTGCAGTCTTTCATCGACTACTGGGACGAGCGCGGTTCGGAGGAGACACTGAAGATTCCAGAGAGCCAGAATGCAATGAAAATCATAACGATACACAAGTCGAAGGGTCTTGAAGCCGATTATATATTCATACCGTTCTGCACGTGGGAGTTTGCTGGCAGTGGAGGCGTAGGCGTTGATTATCTGTTTGTAGATGAGTCAATTGAAGGCAAATTGTCTGAGAATGGAGAAAAAATAAAGATTCCCGTAGCCAGCAAGAAGGCATTGGAAAAGACAAGTATGGCGGCCGAATACAAGGCTAGTGTTTACAGCAAGGCTATCGAGTCGTACAATTTGCTATATGTGGCATTCACAAGGGCTAAATATGGACTTTATGTGTCGGCGATTGAGAAGGCGGAAAACACAGAGGATAGCAAGACGGAAGAGAAGAAAGGAACCAAGGAAACTAAACTGACGCAGGTTTCGCAATTGCTCGTTGACTATTTCTCAAAAGAAAGTTTGGACGTTGACGTTCTTAAGCCTAAAAAGAAAGATGCTTCTGGAAAGGAGATTGACACGACAGAAGAAGAGCCTTTAAGGAAAAGGGGTGAAGGTTGGGTGATGACGAACCACGACGATTCTGCAGTAAAACTGAGAATATTTACAAAGGGCGGACTTCCTGTAAGTGAAGAGAAAAAAGCAACTTCCAATACTGATTTCATAACCGAATATCCCGTTTGCGAAAAGCCGGAAATCGGCATAGCACATCATTTGAACGAAAAAGTTGAAGGCGACTGGTCGGCACGAATCAGGGGAACAAAGTACCACGCAATTTTCGAGCGGATAGTTACTGCTGACGATGTAGAGCCTGCGGTTGCTTTTTTGTTCAACAACGGAGAGATTGACAGGGAGACTTACGAAGAACTTGTCGCCGAATTTAGTTCTGCACTGTCGGTTGAGCCGATTCGCAAGTGGTTCGATGGCTGTTGCAAGGTTTACAACGAATTTAATATTATTGCGCTCAAAGACGACAAGTTGGAGCGTCGTCCCGACAGGGTTATGGTGTTTGATGACGAGGTTGTAATTCTCGACTATAAGTTCGGCAGCGAGAAAAATAAAAATGAGTATGCTAGGCAAGTTTTTAGATATAAGGAACTTGTGTCGCAGATGAAGCAGTTTGCAGGGAAGAAAGTTACACCATATATTTGGTATTATTTTAATAAAAAATTGGTAAAGGTTGACTCTCCGGAGGCTACTACCACTATAAATTTGTGTTGATATGAAGAAACTTATAAGGTTTTTGGTTCGCAAAATCCCACGTCCTATACTGATAAGGTTTTCGGGACTGTTTTCGATTCTTGTAAGGCCGTTTTATATAGGTGACAATGTTACTTGTCCCGTTTGTGGAAAATCGTTCCGCAAGTTTTTGCCATACGGCAAAAGCGGGAACGACAACCGTTTGTGTCCTAAGTGCTTGTCGCTCGAAAGGCATAGGCTTATGTGGTTGTACTGGACTGAATATTCCGATTTCTTTACAACTAAGAAATCCGTGCTTCACATTGCTCCGGAGCAGCCGTTCATAAAGAGGTTCAAGAAGGCAGAAAACATCAAATACACCACCGCCGACCTTGTGTCGCCTATTGCCGACTTGCATTTCGACATTATGCAGATACCTTTGAAGGACGAATCGTACGACTATGTCATCTGCAACCACGTGCTCGAACACGTTCCCAACGACATCACCGCTATGAAGGAGATTTTCCGTGTGCTGAAAAGCGGAGGCACCGCCATTTTGCAGGTGCCGATAAATACCGATTTCAAGGAAACTTACGAGGATGCAAGCATTACCGACCCGTTGGAACGCGAAAAGCATTTTGGTCAGTACGACCACGTTCGCTGGCACGGTTTGGACTATCCCGACAGACTTAGGTCGGTAGGCTTCGAGGTAGAGAAATTTGACATTAAGGAAAAGTTGCCAGCCGAGAAAGTCGAGCGTTATCGACTTGATAAAAAGGAAATTCTCTATGTGGCGCGAAAAAAATAATTGATTTTTTTGCTGTCGTTACGAAAATTTATTTTAATTTCGCACCGTTAAAGTATTATTATTGACATTTAAAAAAAGAAAGGAAGAACGCCTATAAGATACATTTTTATCCTTAACTTATTGTAAGACAGAAATATGACATACGACAAGTTTTCGGATCAGATGCTGATTGACGCATTTGTTTCAGGGGATAAAAAATGCATCGAGGTTCTTATCGAGAGATATAAGAGCAAAGTTTACTCTTATATTCTTTTAAATGTCAAGAATCCCACAATTGCAGACGATATATTTCAGGACACATTTTTGAAAGTGATGTCTTCGTTGCGTTCGCGTTCTTATTCCGAGGAAGGCAAGTTTCTGCCGTGGGTGATGCGCATTGCCCACAATCTTGTAATCGACTATTTCAGGTATGATAAGAACAACGGACTGACATCCAGCGACGAAAACGAATTTGTGTTGAATTCCACTTCTTTGGCCGATTCCACGATTGAGGACAGGCTGGTTGACGAGCAGATTCTTACCGATGTCAAGAAGTTGCTTGAATACTTGCCACCAGAGCAGAAGGAAGTGATAATGCTGAGACATTACGGCGGAATGAGTTTCAAGGAGATTGCCGATGTCACCAACGTAAGCATCAACACTGCGTTGGGCCGTATGCGCTATGCAATAATGAACCTCCGCAGGATTGTTGACGAGAAGAAAATAATCCTTACCAGATAGCATATACTCCACACTCAATATCTTCATAAGCATCCGTCGTGAGACGGATGTTTTTTTGTGTATTTATAAATGGCTGTAGTTTGGTATTCAACTGATTTTTGTTGCTTTTATAACAGACGGATTATCATTGTGTTAAAAAGAGACCGTCATTCCGCAAGTCAGAACATACACGCGATACGGGTACGGGGAGCGTTGTAATGTTCGACTATGCGGAATCTCCTTTGTGTACTACTGGGAGATTGCTTCCGCGAACTAAAGGTACCGTATAAGTGAACTCACAAGCAACGTTCCTTTTGCTGTTCGTTCAGTTTTACTTGTTTCGCTGCGTGAACTAAAGGTTGCGGAATGACACCGTGGGGGCAAAAATCAGAATAATTTCAGTTGTCTGTGAAACTAGAGCCAAAAGTAAAAGCCTCCGCGGCTGGAGCGGAATGCAAAAAAAACAGATAATCAAATCCCTTTACGTATAATAAGATATTCTTATCGTCTAACTCCACCCGATATGTCGGCTGATCCTTTATAACGAACGAACGAATTATCATTATGTAAAAAAAGGGATCGTCATTCCGCAAGTCAGAACATACACGCGATACGGGTACGGGGAGCGTTGTAATGTTCGACTATGCGGAATCTCCTTTGTGTACTACTGGGAGATTGCTTCCGCGAACTAAAGGTACCGTATAAGT
>Ga0310696_10001027_pt1 | contig 41128 bp, 50 predicted proteins | sample AusTroGonzalo_MG_4_FD_203885 | JGI IMG/M metagenome (GOLD analysis project Ga0310696, IMG submission 203885) | Bovine rumen microbial communities from tropical cattle in Woodstock, Queensland, Australia - Gonzalo_02 (v2) (version 2) | ecosystem: Host-associated > Mammals > Digestive system >... | reverse complement strand
ACGCCACGCTCGGGAGGCAGATGGTCGAGAGCAAGAACCGAGATCTGCGGGACGCAGAGATTACAATTCAAAACGCAATTTCTATTCTTGAAAAGAAGGTTGCAAAAGGGCGCGAAATCCTTAATGGGAAATTGCAGAACAGATCGCTCAGGAGGCTGATTAACTCCGTCAGAGAAGAGGTCCTGGATCAGAAGAACGCGCAGATCGGAAGAATGCGCGAGGGGCGGAAGGCGTCCGAGCTGCGCGGAAAGATCGCAAATCTGCGGAAAGAGCTGACGCGGCGCATGACCAATCCGACGGACAACGCCTTCGTGCCGCCGGAGCTGGCGCAGGCTGTGGTCAACGTGCTCGACGTGCTGGACATGACGCCGAAGGAAGGGACCAAGGCTGCGGAGCGGTACGCGAACGTAACCGACGCGCTGCATAAGCTGTCCGCCGCCTACGGCGAGATCCAGACGAACGACAACCTCGTCGCCGCGCTGGACTATGAGCAGGAGGTGCGCGACCGGATCGACGAGCTGGCGAAGCTCATGGACGGCAGAAACGTCCGCGAGCTGAACAGCACCGAGCTGCGGGAGGTCTACGAGATCGCGCGACAGGTGGTCTATACGCTTCGCGATGCCAACAAGATGATCAACAGCCGCTACAACAAGAGTGTCTACCAGCTCGGCGAGCAGGAAATGCAGAACCAGCGGGACATCCGACGCCGCAAAAACAGCAAGATCGCTCCGTTCAGAGGCTTCAACCGCTTCGGCAGCAACGTCATGCTCGACGCGCTGTCTCCGATGAGGGCCGTCCACATGATCGGCGGCTACGGCGATTCGGTGATTTACGGGCTGTGGCAGGACATCGAGAACGGCCTCGGCACGAAGGACCGCGTTATCATGGACAGCAATATGCGGATGCAGGAGCTTCGGACCGGCAGGAACGAGAAAAACTACGTCAACGCAATCCAGAAGCAGAGGGACTTCGGCGTAAAGGATCTGGACGGCAACACCGTCAAAATGACCGAAATGCAGGCCATGCAGCTCGTCATGAGCTGGCAGCGAGAGGAAGCAAACGACAAGCTCGTCCACATGGAAAAGGGCGGCGCGGAGATCAACGGGCAGCGCATTGCCGTCGATCCGCAGATGATCGCCGACGTCAACGACAAGCTGACCGAATGGGACAAGCAGTACATGGAAGCGGCGCGGGACGTATTCCGCTCTATCCTGAAGCAGAGCAACGACGTGCTGTACGCGCTCAAGCACCGCGTCAACCAGGGCGAGGATCTGTACATCCCCTTCGTGGTCAACCGCAATTTCCTTCAGGCGCAGATCTCCGACGGCCACGAATTCGACCTGCTGACCAAGGCCGCAGGCGCAACCAAGGAGCTGAAAACCAAAGCCTCGCAGCCGCTGATCATCGACGGGTTGGACGCCGTGCTCAACAAGCACGTCAACGATATGGCCAACTACATCGGCCTTGCGATCCCGATCCGCAACTTCGGCAAGGTGCTCAACGCCAAGACCGTCGGCGCGGACGTCTACACCACGACGCTGCGCGACGAGCTGGCCAAGACTTGGGGCACGACGAAGAACCGCAACGGCAAGGCCGTCACCGACAACAGAGCCGAGAAGCTGATGCTCGAAACGCTGCGGAATTTGCAAAACGCCGGACAGAGCGGCTACGAGACCGGAGCAGCAAAGGCGATGGCGGCGATCCAATCGAATTTCGTCAAGGCCGCGCTCGTCGGCAAGGTGTCCGTTGTGGTCAAGCAGGTAGCGTCCTACGAATCCGCCGGGAGCATTTTGTCGCAGCGCGCGCTCTACGCGGCGCGGCATCACATTGCGGAGTTCCTTGCGGCTCCGAACAGCAAGCACGCGCAGAAGGTCATGGAGCGCTGGAACAAGCGGACCGCAGAGCTGCAAAAGCGCCGCATCGGTCTGTCAATGGAGGAAATCGCTACCGAGCGGACGCGCGGCAGCTTCCGCAAGGACTATCTCGCGCGGCTCGGCGCGAATCTGGAACAGAACGCGGTGGGGCGCGTGGTGCGCGACGTGGCACAGGCGACGGACCCGACGAACTGGATCCAGCGCGCGGACGTCGCTACCACGATGGCGCTTGCGATTGCCTGCGAGCATCAGGCGCGGATCGACGGTTATAAAAAAGGAACCGCCGAGTATGAGCAGCACGTCACCGAGCTGTACGAGCGGACGATCCGGCAGACGCAGCCGATGTACGACGCGCTCCACCGTCCGATGCTCCAGCAGGCGCAGAAGGGCATGGGTCTGATCAAGGCCATGATGCCGTTTAAGACGGTCCCCTTCCAGAACATGGGCCAGATGGTGGACGCCTTCGGTATGTTCCAGGAGTCGGTCCGAAACGGGACAAGAGAGGATAAGGTCAACGCCGGGAAATTCCTCGGCAAGACGATCCTTGCCAATTTCCGGTCCACCGTCGTGTTCTCCATTCTGACCGCAGTGGCCTACGGCCTCCAGCACAAGACCAAGCGCTACAGAGACGATGACGAGGAGCTGACGTGGGAGTCGTTCCTTAAACAGTATGGCAAGGACCTGCTGAACGTCAACGTGTCCACGCTTCTGCCTTACGGCGGCGGCGAGCTGCTCGACGCGCTGGAACGCTTCGCCGGAGAGAAGAAGTGGTACAACATCTTCAGCGTCGGCGCTGTGGAGCACATTGAGGACACAATCAACTCCATCCTGAAGCTGAACGAGGTATACGACGCTTTCGGCGAGGGCGACAAGAGCATCGACGAGCTGAAGGACCAGGCGATCAAGACGATCCTTCAGGTGACCAAATTCTTCGGACTTCCGATCTCCAACGTCAAGGAGCTGTACGAGGGCGCGGTATCCAACCTTGAAAACGGTATGTGGACGGACGCCGACGTGGAACGCTCGAACAGCGTCAACGCCAGACGGTATCTGGAGGCGCTGGACGCCGGTGATACGGCAAAGGCGCAGGCCGTGCTGGAGGAGATGATGGGGAACATCCAGGCCGGAGGAAAATCTGAATACAAGGCAAATAAGGACATGGTCAGCAACATTCAGGAGCTTGTCCGCGAGAAGTACCTTGCAGGCGAATATAACGACGAGAGGATCGTGGAGATCATGACCGGTCTCGGAAAAGACGAGGACAAGACCGAGCAATGGGTCTCCGGCATTTACAAAAAACTGTATTCCGACGGCGATCTGAGCGCGGACGAGGTGCGCGACAAGCTGCTGAAGTACGGCGGGAAGTCTGAGGACGACGTCTACTGGCTGCTCCAAAAATGGGACTACCAGAACGAACACGAGGACGAGGACGCCGACGACTGGAACGTCTATATGCGGCTGCGCGACACCATCTCTGCGGGCGGCGACATTTCCGACGCGGTTGAGGAGTTGACGAGCCACGGCAAGCGGTTTGTTGACGTCAACAAGGCCGTCAAGGGCTACGTCACCGAACAGTTTGAAAAGGGCGAGATCAGCGAGGCCGAGGCCACAGAACTGCTTGTCAGATACTGGAAGGTCAAGCCGGAGGGCGAGAAACAGTATCAGGCGGCGACGGCGGACGACGTCTACTGGGCGATGGAGGAAAAGAAGTACGGCATCGAGACCGGAGACGATGAGGAAGCGCCGGACTGGTCGAACTACCTGCCGCTCCGCAACGCCATCGACGCGAACCAAAATCTGGACAGCGTAATCAAGGACATGAAGGATCACGGGTACGTTGACAGCAAGATCGAGCAGAATATCAAGAACCATCTGAATCTGCGCTTCCGTGACGGCACGTTTGATGAAGCAAAGTACAAGAATCTTTTGTCCAGGTATCTCGGCATCACTAAGACCGACGTTGTCGACAGCATGGTCAACGACGGGCGCTGCTACAAGGAATACGGCGTGACGGCGGAGAAGATCGACGATGCGTACAAGGACGGCGTGCTGACCGCATCACAGACAAAGCAGGCGCTGATGAAGTACAAGGGAATGGATACGACCGCCGCAGAGCACCGCATTCAGGCTGTGGATTTCAACAAGCAAAACAAGGGGCTTGCGTGGAGCGTGACCGGCGCGGAGTACTATCTGTTCAAGACAAAGCCGGACGATGGAATCAAGAGCAGCCCCAAGGATTTCGGCTTTACGGCGAACGAATGGGACAGCTACACCAGCGGCGTCAACAAGGTCGAGTATCAGGCCGGAGTATCCGGCGCGATGAAAAAAGCGCAAATGGCATTCATCGCAACGCTTGGCCTGTCCAAAGAAAAAATGGATTACCTGTATTACTGGAACGGGTGGTCCGGGAAAACAATCGGAGAAGCGCCCTGGCATTAAACAACGACAGACCGTCCGAGAGGGCGGTCTGTTTTTTCGGGGGTGTGTTAGAGAAAATCTGATGATTATGGTATGGTGCAGACGGTGCGGGACAGCCTGCGGCACTTCTCCCCGCGAAGTGTCCCATTTTTTGGACTCGTCCACCTGACGGACAGATTACGGGATCGTCCACCTGACGGACAGGAGACTTTATGATTCAAACCAAAACAGATGAGCTGATCATCATTTCCGCGATCAATCTCCAGCTTTTCGCCGAGGGCGGCGACGGCGCAGGCGCAGCGCCGGGCGACGCGGCTCCGGCAGGCGGAGAGAACGCGGGTACGGGCGAACCTGTCCCTGACGCCGGGGGACGAAAGCGGCAGCGCAGGGCGGACAAATTTGCCAACGTGAGATTTGGCAGAGATGAAAACATTGACGTGCAGCCGCAGCAGCAGCCGACCGAGCCGGAACCGGAGCCGGAACCGGAGGAAACCTTCGACAGCCTTCGGAAAGGCAAATACAAGAAGGAGGCCGACGAGTGGGCAAAGGGCCTGATCAAAAACCGCTTCGGAGAGATCCACGCGGCGGAGGCCAAGCTGAGTACGCTTGCTCCTACGCTGCAGCTCCTCGCGGAGCGCTACGGAATCGAGGCAGGCGAGGACGGCAGCTATGATCTGGACGCGCTGAATAAGGCCGTAACGGACGACGACGCATACTATGAGGACGCAGCCGCAGAGCGCGGTCTGTCTGTGGAAACCTATCGGCAGGTGCATCAACTGGAGCTGGAAAAAAAGCGCCGCGACGAGCAGGATCGCCGGACGCTGGAGGAGAGGAAGCTACAGGAGGGATTTGCCAGGCTCGTCGAGCAGGGCAAGCAGGTCGCGCAGCTTTATCCCGGATTTGATCTCAACACCGAAATGAGCAACCCGGCTTTCGCACGGCTGACCGCCCTCGGCGTGGACGCAAAGACCGCCTACGAGGTCATCCACAAGGACGAGATTTTGGCCGGATCCATGCAGTATGCATCGCAGCAGACGGCACAGAAAATCAGCAACGCGATCCAGAGCAACAGTCTCAGGCCGCAGGAAAACGGCCTGGGTAAAAACGCAACCGCAATCACGCGAGTCACCGACCCGAAGACGATGTCGAAAGAACAGCGGAAGTATCTGCGAGACTACGTCAACAGCGGCGGCAGGGTCGTGTGGTAAACAACGGCGATTCCCTGCCTTAAGGGGAAGCTAAAAAAGCGGAGATGCCCTGCCGCAAGTGGGCAAATCTATGAAAGGAAAAACTATCATGATTGAAATTCTGAAACTCAATCTGCAGCTTTTTGCGACCGGCGGCGGCGCGAAGACGAACGTGACCACCAACGGCACGACCGGCCCCGTCAACAGCTACGACGGCACTTATTATGCCGGAGACGCGACCGGCAACTCGATGAACTCCACGATGAAGGAGTATTACGACACCGAGCTGCTTGAGAACGCGCGTCCCAAGCTGGTCTTTTCCCAGCTCGGCACGGGCCAGACGCTTCCTGCCAACCACGGCGAGACCGTCGAGTGGAGAAAGTGGAACACTTTTGACAAGAGCCTGACGCCGCTGCAGGAGGGCGTTATCCCCGTCGGCAAGCCGTTCGGCCAGACCAGCACCAACGTCACCGTGCAGCAGTACGGCGACTACACCAGCATCTCCGACCGTCTGGATATGCATGCCGTTGACAAGGTCATCCTCGGTGCGACCGAGGAAATGGGCGCTGCTGCCGGTGAGACTGCCGACACGCTGGTCCGCAACGAGCTGTGCACCGGTACGAGCGTGATCTATGCCGACACGCTCAGCTCCGGCGCTTACGCCAGCACGCCAGTCGGAAGATATCAGATGACCGCGAAGAACAATCCCCTGACGCCCGACATGGTCAACAAGGCCTGCACCTACCTCAAGAAGCAGAAGGCCCCCTACTACGAGGGCAACAAGTACCTCGCCGTGATCCATCCCTCCGTGGCCTACGATCTGCGCTCCAGCGATGAGTGGATCGAGGCGCACAAGTACGCCGCGACCCGCGAGATCTTTGAGGGCGAGATCGGCGAGCTGCACGGCGTCCGTTTCGTCGAGACCACCGAGGCTCCGATCTTTGCCGGCGCGAATCTGTTCGGCTCGCAGCGGTATCTGACCTACTCTGCCTACAGCGGCAGCGACGCCACTTCCTCCGCAGACTTCGGCGTCACCTCTGCCTACAAGGTCACCGTCTCCGAGACCCTGACCAACGCGATTGCCGCCGCGCTCGTGGGCCGCAAGCTGCATATCTACGATGCGAGCGCAACCGCTTTTGTCGGCTCATGGACCATCGTCGGCGCGACTGTGACCGGCGGCTACATCTGGGTCGATCAGGCGAAGCCCGCCTCTCTGACCTTTGCCTCCGGCGACAAGTTCTATCCCGGCGAGGGCGGCGGCTCCACCGATTCCTGCGCCGTCTACGGCACGATCTTCTTCGGCAAGGACGCCTTTGCCGTGGTCAAGCCCGAAGGCATGGGCATGCAGATGATCATCAAGAATCGCGGCGAGATCGGCGGTCCTCTGGAGCAGTTCAGCACCGTCGGCTACAAGTTTGAGACCGCGAGTAAGATTCTCTACCAGAACCGCATGGTCCGCGTGGAAAGCACCTCTGCCTACTCCGCTGTGGACGAAGACAACTAAGCTCAACGACCCAACAGGGGAGGCCAAGCCTCCCCTTATTTTGAAAGGAGAAGAACAATGGCAACCAAGAAAACCGAAATCATGAATGAAGTAACTGAGGAAACCTCGGCTGCTGTCGAAACGCAGGAGCAGCCCGTCGATCCGATGAAGCAGATGGTGCCGCTCTACATCCCGCGCGGCGCGAAGAATGAGGAGAATTTCGAGCTGATCAGCCTGAACGGTAAGGTCTGGAAGATCATGAAGGGAACGCAGGTCCAGGTCCCGCGTCCCGTCTACGACGTGTGGGCCGAATCCGAACGGATGAAGAACAGGCAGCGCAATTATGAGGATCAGGTGAGCGCACGGTGAGGACGCCGATTTTTACGATCATGCAGGGCAGCACGCCGACCATCGACATCGAGATCCCGCTTGACATCTCCGGCGGCGGCTGCGAGGTCTACGCGGATCTGATCCAGGATGAGCAGATCGTGCTGGAGTACAACTTCAACGGCACGCAGGCCCCTGCAAGTATCCGTCCGACCGGCACGCTGACCGGCGACGAGATTGATGGCAAGCTGCTCCATCTGGCCATGACGCAGACCGACACGCTGGTGCTCAAGCGCGGCGATATCGGAATCCAACTCCGGTTTATGAGCGGCGAGGGCGACACGGACACTTCCGAGGTCGTCTACGGCTTTGTAGGAGAGGCCTACAAAAAGGATGTGATATCATGAAAATCGTGATTCGGGGCCAGCAGCCGACAAAGCTGGCTCCCGGCAGCACAGCAGTGCGGGGCCGTCAGGGCTACAGCGCCTACGAGGTCGCCGTGATCAACGGATTCAGCGGCACGGAGGAAGAATGGCTGGCGTCGCTCGTCGGTCCGCAGGGGCCTGAAGGACCGGCTGGAGCGGACGGGGCGAACGGCGTGATCTGGTACACGACCGCAGGGCCGATCAACAGCCGGATTCTGATCGAAGCGCTGGACGGGCCTGCGGGAGAGGATCCGGTCGCTGGAAACGTCGTGATTTCCTCCTACGACGACGGGCTGACCCTGTACTATGTCACCGAGATCGACGACGAGTACGTCGTGCTCGACGTCACAAACGGGATCGACATGCGGGGACCGCAGGGAGAGACCGGACCGGCGGGCGCGGACGGAAAAGACGGCAAAGACGGTGCCGACGGACAGGACGGCGCGGACGGTGCGGATGGCGTGACGTTTACGCCAAGCGTCAGCGCCGAGGGCGTGATCTCTTGGACGAACGACGGCGGCAAGACCAACCCGCAGAGCGTCAACATTAAGGGACCGGCAGGCGCTGACGGACAAGACGGACAGGACGGACAGGACGGTGCGGACGGACAGGACGGACAGGACGGAGCCGACGGACGGGATGCGGTGATCTGGTACACGACCAGTGATCCGGGGAATGATTATTTCTCGCTATCCGATCTGAACGGGCCGACCGGAGCGACGCCTGCGGAGGGCGATATGATCGTCAGCTCCTATCAGGGCGGGACGGTGTACTTCGTCGTGCAGGTCGATCAGTTTTTGGCGTACTTTGACCAGAGCAACGTGCTGACCATCAAAGGGCAGGACGGAACCGACGGCACGAACGGAACCAATGGTACGGACGGCAGAGACGCTGTGATCTGGTACACAGACGAAGCGCCGAATTCCGGATCTCCTGACTATTACACCATGACAGTTTTAGAGGGACCGTCCGGTGCCTTACCTGCGGCGGGTGATATGATCGTCACCACGTACAACGGCGGCGCGGTGTATTTTGTCACCGGCTATACGTCCGGGACGGGCGTCGTGGCAATCGATCAGAGCGTTCGCACGTCGATCAAGGGCGCAGACGGACAGGACGGAGCCGACGGAACGAATGGCACAAGCGCGGGCTTCGGGACGCCGACGGCGACCGTGGACGGGAACACCGGCACGCCGTCGGTGACGGTCACGGCCTCCGGGCCTGACACCGCGAAGGTGTTCGCGTTTGCATTCAGTAACCTGAAGGGGGCTGCCGGGCAGAACGGCACGAATGGTACCAACGGCACGGACGGAGACGACGGCACCACCTTCACGCCGTCGGTCAGCTCGGCGGGTGTGATCTCCTGGACCAACGACGGCGGGAAACAGAATCCGTCGAGCGTCGATCTTGTGGCGGCGGTGCTGGCGGCGCTGCCGACGTGGACGGGAGGTTCGTACTGATGGCAATTGACAAAGCTGTAGACAGCTCCGTGCTCGACGGTTATTTCGACGATATCGCCGACGCGATCCGGGCGAAAAACGGCAACGCAAGCACCTATACGCCTGCGCAGATGCCTGCGGCTATCGCGGCGATCCCGACAGGGCCTGCCAAAAGCAGCTCGGATCTGACGGTCTCCGGGGCAACAGTCACCGCGCCTGCGGGACTGTACGCGCAGGATGCCAGCAAATCCGTGGCAACCGCGACGCAGGCCACGCCGAGCGTGTCCATCGACGGCGACGGGCTGGTCACGGCAACGGCGACGCAGACGGCTGGCTACGTCTCCGCAGGCTCCAAGAGCGGGACGCTGCAGCTCACCAAGCGTACCAGCAGCGATCTGTCTGCTTCCGGGGCAACGGTGACCGCACCGGCCGGTTACTATCCAAGCGCGGCGAGCACGGCCGTCAGCTCCGCGACGCACGCAGCGCCGAGCATCAGCGTCAGCTCCGGCGGGCTGATCACCGCGACACACGTGCAGTCTGCTGGCTACGGAAGCGCTGACACCAAAAGCGCGACGCAGCAGCTCACGGTGCAGGCCGGGACAACGATCACGCCCGGAGCGACGGAGCAGGTGGCGGTCGCCGCAGGGAAATACACGACCGGCGACGTCAAAGTTGCGGCTGTGGTGCAGAATACCGGCGTGGTCACCCATTTCACGCTGTCGAGCAACATCGCCACGACCGGCTGGTATACGGCGATTGCGTCCACCAGCCCGCTGGCAGCGCAGATCGCGGCGCACCGGGACGACCCAAGTTTGGCTGTCATGTATTACAAAACCACGGCTTCGTCCGCTGCGGGTCTTGGATTTGTTGCGGCGAAGCAGGGGCTGATCGGCAGCAGCGCGGCGAACCAAGGAACGCAGTACCGCACCAACACTTCCGGCGGCGCGGCTGTGACGGCGATGTCAAACGTCGACCTGAAAGAGGGCACAAATGGCGTCAGCGGCGGCGTGGGCCGCGTGAAGATCAACTCTGACGGCAGCGTGGAGCTGTACGTCTACTCGAGTTATCCGCTGCTGGCGGGCGAGTACGTGCTGGCAGTAATGTGGTAGGAGGTTCAGTCATGGATCTGGAAGCGTTGGCCGTCGTGGTCTCGGTGATCGGCGGCGGTGACCGGGGCAGTTACGATCAACGAGCCTATTAATTAAGGAGGATTTCATATGGCAATTTTGAGAACAGAGCCCGTCGGTTTCGACGGGACGAAAACGCGCTTTGACGCGCTGGTGGACGACACGACGGATCTCACCGGACTGGACTATGCGGGCGTCGGCTCGCTGGCCTACGTGCGCGAGCAGGATCCGCACGTCTACGTCAAGACCTCCACCGGCTGGGAAGAGATCGACAGCAGCGGGCAGGCTGCTGAGGACGACGGAGGTGGCGAATCATGAGCATGCTGCATGATCTGATCGCTGCTGACGTGGCGGCGGCTGGCAACCAGGGGCGCTCGAACCGATTTGTCGTAACGCTGACACCGACTGCGGAGGATTTTAGCGGCACTATGGACAAGACGGTCGCGGAGATCAACGAGGCGTGGCAGGCGGGAAAAGAGATATGGTTTAAACTGGTAACCTTAGACGGCACCATGTACGCAAGGTGCAATGCACTTTGGGACAATGGCGACACGTATCCGTCATTTAATGGGTTTATTATTAACGACACCAATAAAAAACTCATCACCGCTATTACCGGTGCCACAAACGACGGAACGACGGACAGCTATGGCACTAAAATCTACTCGCTCGACGAGTACGTGCCGATATAAAGGAGGTAAAGGATGCTCGAACGACTGAAATCTATCCCGCTTTGGGCGTCGGTGCTCGCGCTGGTGTATCTGGTCGTAAAAAACTGGGCGGGCGTCGAGATCCCGGCCTGGGCCGATATCTCGTCTGAGATTTTGGCAATCCTGACGATCCTCTTCGGCGCGGCGAACAATCCTACAGATCGGAGGCATTTCTGATGGCAAAGATGAAGGCAAGCGAGCTGGTCGATAAGGCCATTGACATCGCAAAAAACTACAAGACGCTTTACGTCATGGGCTGCTTCGGCGCGCCGATGACGGAAGCCAACAAGGAGCGCTATACCAAAAACCACAGCTATAACAAGCAGGCCAGCCGGACGGCGATGATCAAGGCCGCGAGCTCAGACACATTCGGCTTCGACTGCGTCTGCCTGATCAAGGGCATCCTTTGGGGCTGGAACGGCGATCGCTCGAAGCCCTACGGCGGCGCGTCTTACGCCTCGAACGGCGTCCCGGACCTCAACGCGGACCAGATGATCGCAAAATGCTCCAGCGTCAGCACCAGCTTCGGCAACATTGTTCCGGGCGAGATGCTTTGGTGCAGCGGCCATGCTGGCATTTACATCGGCAACGGCCTCGGCGTGGAGTGTACGCCAGCCTGGGCCAACAAGGTGCAGATCACGGCGGTCGGCAACATCGGGAGCAAGAGTGGGTACAACACGCGGCAATGGACCAAGCACGGGAAGCTGCCGTATGTGGACTACTCCGTGCAGCAGACGCCTGCGCCGGAGCCCTCCGGCCAGACGCCGCATCCGCATCATCCGTTTGTGGATGTGCCTGCGGACGCATGGTATGCTCCCTACGTCCAGACGGCCTGGGAGATGGAGCTGATCGACGGCGTGAGCAAGGACAAGTTTGCGCCGGACGAGCCGCTGACGCGGGCGCAGGCGGCGACGCTGATCGTCCGACTGGCGGGAAAGCTGGGGGGTTGATGCTATGATCACCGCAGAGGATCGCACGGAGCTTGTCGCCTACCTTGACATGAGGTACAAAAAGAAAGAAGACTGCGACGCTGATATGCAAAAGGTCGCAGATGATCAGGCGGCGAATAGGGTCGAAATTGCGCTCATCAACCAGCAACTCAAAATCATCCGTTGGGTGACAACTACGACGCTCGGTGCGCTCATCTGCGGGCTGGTTGGCGTGGCAATCGCAGCGATAATTAAGTAGGAGGATCAATGGATTGCAACAAGTGTAAAGACATATACCACGTAGAACCTGTGCCGTACATCGTCCACGAGTCGGCGATGGCACGAAACGAGCGTAATAATCGGCGTATGCTTTTCGTGATATTGATATTGATCTGCTTGTTAGTAGTGTCGAACCTGTTTTGGCTGTGGGCGTGGACGAGCTACGACTACAGCAGCGAGGAAACGGTCTACCAGCAAGACGGCGAGGGGCTGAACATTATCGGCGACAGAAACGAGGCGGGCATCTATGGGACAGAAAGTAATCCGGCGAACTCGGACTAGAACTAAGAAAGGCGGCGGATCTCGCAGGACGAGAAAACGGCGGCGGTAGGAGCATGGACGTATCCAACGACGAGATCCGTGAGGCAATCGCACGCTGGATCAACGGGAGAAACGCGGAGCGAAACCGCGCCATCCTGGAGCGCCGACTGATCGACGGGATCTGCTTTGAGCCTCTGGCAGAAGAATTTGAGCTATCAGTAAGACAAGTCAAAAATATTGTGTACAAGGAAGGAGAAAAGGTGCTGCGGCATCTCCCGTAACTTGCACGAAACTTGCCCTTCGGCTTCATTGCCGGAGGGCTTCTTTTTTTATACACTTTTATCAGAGGTGATGACCTTGTACAAGCATTACAATCCAAATCCGGCAGGCCGGTCTGTCGGCGACTGCGCCGTCCGTGCCGTTGCAAAAGCGCTCGGCGTGGACTGGGAGACGGCCTACGCGATGATCTGCGCGGCAGGCTACGATATGTGCGATATGCCGTCTGCGGATTCGGTCTGGGGTTCCATATTACGCTCAAATGGCTTTGTCAAAGAAACCATATCAAACCAGTGCCCCGATTGCTACAATGCTGGGGAATTCGCCGACGATCATCCAACCGGCACTTACGTGCTCGGATTCGGCAACCACACGGCGACCGTCAAGGACGGGATTCTGTACGATTCCTGGGACAGCAGCAGAGAGATTCCCATTTACCTGTGGGAAAGACTGACAGGAGGGTCTGACTAATGGCATATCCGTATTACAACTACACCAATCCGTTTGCGGCGCAGTATCAGCCGCAATTTGTCCAGCCACAGCCAATCCAAACTGGAATCACCTGGATCGGCAACCAGGGCGAGGCGGAGGCTTATCCGCTCGCGCCAAACTGCGCAGTGGCCCTGTGGAGCCGCAGCGAACCAGTGGTTTACATCAAGCAGTCAGACGCGACGGGCAGGCCGACAATCAAAGCATACGACATAACCGAGCGAAGTGCGTCCAGCGCTTCGCATGGCGCAACCGGCGCTGACAATCTGACACAGATTGCGTCCGAAATAAAAGTTATGCAGAGCGCCCTTGAGGGGCTGAGAAACGACATCAAAAAGCTGACGGAGGGCAAGACTGATGAATCCGATGTTTAATCTCCAGCAAATGGTGAGCGCGATCAAATCAAATCCGGTCGGTTTTCTCGCTCAACGCGGGATCAATTTGCCCGCCGGGACGAACGATCCGAACGCGATCTTGCAACAGATGCTCAACTCCGGCAGAGTGACGCAGGATCAGGTCAATCGTGCCTGGCAGATGGCGCAAAAGTACAGATGATGTTTTCCGGCGGGTGCACACGACGGTGAGCATAAATAAATCGAAAGGACAATAAAACAATGGCTTTTGAAGAAGGAACTTCCGGTAATATGTATATGCCCGTTGCGCCCGCCTACGGCGGCGGCTTCGGCGGCAACGGTTTCGGCGGCGACTGGGCCTGGATCATCATCCTCCTGCTCGCCTTCAACGGCGGCTGGGGAATGGGCGGCTTTGGCGGCTTCGGCGGCTATGGCAATATGCAGCTTTCCTACGACTTCCCGTGGCTGCTCCAGGGCCAGAATGCGATCAACGCGAACACCAATTCCGGCTTTGATCACGCGGCGACGCAGAGCGCCATCGGCGACCTCCATACGGCTGTTACTTCCGGCTTTGGCGACGTCGCTACGCAGCTTTGCGGCGGCTTCGCTTCTGTCAACGCGACGGTCACCGGTGCGTTGAACGCTGTTTCTCAGCAGCTCTATACCAATCAGATCTCCGATCTGGAGCGCAGCTTTGCGGCGCAGACCGCGAACACGCAGGGCCTGACGGCGCTGCAGGGCCAGCTCGCGCAGTGCTGCTGCGACAATCGGCTGGCGACTTGCCAGACGCAGAACACCGTAGCGACCGAGGCTGCGACTACCCGTGCGGCGAACGCGGCGAACACGCAGGCGATCCTCGACAAGCTGTGCGCGCTGGAACTGGACGGCTACAAGCGCGAGAACGACAATCTGCGGACGCAGCTCAACATGGCGCAGCTTAGTGCGTCTCAGAACGCACAGACGGCCGCTATCGAGGCAAGCCAGTCGGCGCAGACGCAGTACATCGTGAACCGTGTTGCTCCGTATCCTATTCCGGCCTATACCGTCGCAAATCCTAATACCGGGTGCTGCAACACAGGCTGCGGATTCAACGGTTAAGGAGGGTAAAGCTATGGCTGCTGAATTCAGCGCAAATGCTGCTCAGGTCGTTCCTGTTAACGGCAGCGTGATCTTTACCGAGACGCCTGTACCGTGCGCTCAAGGTCTGATTTACCACAGAGACGATACCGGACTCTTCCGGCTGGCAAACAAATTCTTCCGGCAGAACATTATGAGCTGCTGGCGCAGAAACACGCGGTATGAGGCCGCTTTCCACGCCAACATTGCGGTCCCGGAAGGCGAGACAGCCCCGGCGGACGGCATCAGCCTTGCGCTGGCGATTGACGGCGATGTAGATCCGTCCAGCACAATGATTTTTGTTCCGACTGCGGCTGAGATTTTCGGCAACGTCGGGGCTGATATTATCGTGACTGTCCCTTGGATTTGCTCCTGCTCCAGCGTTTCTGTGCGCAACACCAGCACCATCCCGATCACGGTGCAGAACGCGAACATTCTGTTCGACGCTTAAGGAAGGAGTAAACAATGGAACAGCTTTACGATCTCAAGAAAAAACTGACCAAGGAGCTGGAAAAGTACGGCGAGCGGGATTTGTCCAGTGGCAGTCTCGACGTCGTGTACAAGATGTCCAGCGCTATCAAGAACATTTGCAAAATCATGGAGGCCGAAGAGGGCGAAGGCAACAGCTTTGCCATGAGCAGACGCAGCTATGAGGGCGGTAGCTCCATGGACGGCGGATACTCCGGCAGACGCGGACGCGACTCGATGGGCCGCTATACCCGCGACGGCGGCAGCTATCGCAGCTATGGCTACAGCTATCACGGCAACCTGACGAAAAAGCTGGAGCAGCTCGCGAATGAGGCCGAAAATGAGCAGGAGCGCCGCGAAATTGAACAGCTCATCCACAAGATTGAGCAGATGTAATCGGCACTAAAACGGCACTACGAGGGAGGAAAACACTAGTAATTCTGCGGATTTTGAGTTGATCTGCTAGGGGTTCGAATCCCTCCCACTCCGCCAAATAAAGAAAGCCCGGAAACATTGTGTTTCCGGGTTTTTTTGTTGTTTTTCGGAAGAATTACCATGTTTTTGATGGGTTTTGCGAGGTTGACGGTTTCCTTATTTTACACATTTGCGTAATATTTTAGGTGGTTTGCGTAGGCGTTTACGCAACGGTTTTGGCACCAAATTGGCATCGAAAAACTGCCTGATCGTTTGGACGCTGGAATCGTAATCAGATTTTGCAACGTGGACATAGACGGCGCGCATGACGGCGTCTGTTCTCCAGCCGCCGAGATTCTGGCAAATCTGCATCGGGATTTTCAGGTGGGCGCAAAGGCTGGCAAATGTGTGACGGAGTTGGTGGACCGTGATCGTCGGGACGCCTGCGGCTGTGCAGACGGCGGCGCATTCGCGGCGGAGCATTTCCTGCGGCACTTGCAGGACCTTCCCTGCCCTGCCCTCTTTCTCTGCCGCTCGGATGGCCTGCTCCAGCTCCGGGATCATGACCGGCACGTCACGGACGCTGCCCTCGGTTTTCGCGCCGGGGATCGTGATCCAGTTGCCGTCCTTGTCCGCGATACGCTTCTGCCTGATTTGGATCGTCTCCGGCGACAAATGCGACCAGTCAAGGCCGTCGATCTCCGCGATGCGGAGCGAATGCAGGGCGAGCAGCAGCGGAACGCAATACGGCGAATCCTTTGCCCCGGCGACAAAAAGCGGAATCTGCTCCGGCTCCAGAAACTTCGGTTTGTCCATGTTCCGCGCCTTGTCAGCGGCGGCGCTTCCGACGGACAGGGCCGGGACCGCGCCTCCGAACGACCTGACTACCGTTCGGAGCATTCCGAGCGAGGTGCTGACCGTCTTCGTGGCGTAGCTGTCCAGCATCTTATTGACGGACTGCTGCCACTGTCGCGCATTGATGGCGTCCAGGCGCTTGTTCATTATGTCAGGGTATTGGTTTCTTCTGATGTTCTCATATTTGGCAATCGTCGCCGGGGAAAGAGAGTTGCTCCTGTCGGCACAGTAGGCTTCGATGGCGTCGGAAAGCGTCTGGCGGGTGTCCTGACCGAGATCCGGCCTGGATACGCGGTGCTGGGCCTTGATGGCCTCCGCATTGCGCTGGCATTCTTTTTCCGTCGCGCCGTAGGCGTAGAGCGTCCGGTCTCCGAGACGCAGGCGCAGACGGAAGCTGCCGTCGGCCTGTCTGATGGGCTTTGATAGTTTCATAGCGTCACCTTTGCGAACATTTGTTTGAAGTGTACGGGAAAACGGACAACGGCAATTGTAATATTGCAGCATAACGAAAGCGGAGGGAACACAGATGAGCGAAAACGAAACGGAATTGATCAGACTTATTCGTGAAGATCCGGAGCTGCTTGTCGTTGCGCTGCGATTGATTGCAGAAGCTGCAGGACAGACCCCTGCTGCTCCGGCTCCAGCGCACGAAACGCCGCCAACAGCCTAGTCTCGGATTCAGACAGCCCATCGTTACCGATGGGCTGTTTTCCTGTCATGAGGTAATCCATTGATACGCCGAAATACTCTGCGACGCGAGACAGCTTTTCCACGCTCGGCAGACTTTTGTCCCAGCGCCTTATGGTCCCGCTTCCCAGTTTGAGCAGGATCTCCAATTGATAGAAATTCGTGCCGCGTTCCTGGCACAGTTTTTGCAATAATTCAACCATAAAATCACCTGAAAAAATTTTTGGCAAATTTGCAAAATACCTCTTGACATTTGGCATATTTGCGAGTACAATAAGCAGTGTCAGGGGTACACGAAATCTGGCCCCTGAAAATCACGGGCTTATGTTGCGGATATTGGATGTGGCAATTCAATATTAGCACATTTGCCAAAATGTGTCAATAGAAAAAAGGAGGGATGCGGATGTCTGTTGTCACAAATATCAAAAAGCTGTGCGAGAAAAACGGCACAAACCTTTTCCAATTGGAAAATGCTTGCGGCCTAGGTAACGGAACGATTCGGAGATGGGACGATTCTCCTCCGGCGTTTCCGAAGATCATCGCCGTCGCGGACTATTTTGGAATCACGGTAGACGATTTGATTAAGGAGGAGTCGAACGATGCCGCGACTTAGAGTAAAGGCAGATCCGTATGAACGGTACGTCGGGATGATCCTGGCAAGGATGAAGCTATGCGGGTACACGCAGGAGGATCTGGCGTCCAGGCTGGACGTAACTCGAAACACGGTACAGCGTTATCTCAAGACGCCGGGCGTCATGCAGATGGACACGGTGCGGCGGCTCAACCGCATCCTCGGCCTCAAAGCGGAGGACGTGCGGCAGGCGCTGCCGATGTGGTAAAGGCACAAAAAAGTGCGACGCCTGACGGGGACACGCCAGACGCCGCTTGGAGAATTGAGTTGGAGGAAAATCAAGTGGAAAAAGAAAAAAAGAAGCAGAATATCAAGGAACTGATCGACGGGATTTACGACCTCGCCTTCGAGACCCGCATGGCTCTCTCCGACGCCTGCATCAGGCTCAGCGCCGTTGCGGAATCGGCGCGGGAAAACAAGAGCGGAGCCGATGCGGAGATCTGGAAGAATCTCCTGTGCGAGCGCATCGAGGAAGTGCTGCCGGTGCTGAAAAACATCAAAGAGAGAACGAGTCTGTTTTAAGGAGGAGAATCATGACACTATTTGAACAGGCGCTGCGCGAGGCGCTGATCGCGTTCGGGCTGCTGATGATCCCCGTTGGGATCGCGGTGGTCTGGTGCGTGGGCCGTGGCATCCGGGCGGAGATCCTGGAGCGTCGAGAGATGCGGCGGCTGCGGGGACGTGGATCGCGGATTTCCGGCGCTACAAAAGGCAGGAGAGCGGCATGACGTCGACGGAATTCACTCGGATGTGCGAACGGCTGGAGCGCGGCGAGATCGGGCCGGGGCTGGATTTTGACCGGGTCGGCAACGGTGCAAGGATCGGCGTGTGGGAGCTGCAGATATATCTTCCGGCGCTGGAGGCCGCCTACCGGCGCAAGTGCCGCGACAACCAGATCCTGCGGGCCAGGATACGGACGCTGGAGGATCGGCTCCGGCGGCTCGGAGAGGAGGAGAAATGCCAATCCTGAAGGGCCTGTCCCCGAACGAGATGGCGCGGATCAAGCCGTGCCAGGGCTGCCGGTATCTGACCATGTGCGGCGACAACGGAAGCTGCGCCTACATTTTCTATCGGGGCGAGAGGCGTCCTTGCAAATTCGGCGCGGGCTGCACGGTCAAGGACACGCAGAGGCCGCACAGACGGCACGAGCTGTCGATCAAGCCGAGGGCGCTGTCCGAGCCTAAGCCGCGCGGGAACCGGTGGGACACCGAGACGGCGGCAAGGATGCTCAACGAGGGCTATCCGATCACAGAGATCTCCAAGGCCGTCGGAGCACACTACGACACAGTTCGCAAGTGGCTCAAGGCGCAGGGGATGCTGGCCAAACGCCCGCCCATGAGGGCGAGCTGGGACAGGGACCGGGCGAAGGCGCTCTACGAGCAGGGCTGGCGCATCCGGGATATCGCAGACGAGCTGCAGGTGCCGTTTTCCACGGTATCGATCACCAAGCAACGACACAACTGGCAACGTAAAAAAACCATCTCCGATGGACAGATCGGAGATGGGAAATAGGGGTGCGGTAAAATATGCTTCTTACCGCCTCCAATATATCACAAAACGGAGGGAAAATCAAGATGAAATTGTACGAAATCGATCAGGCAATCATGGCGCTGCTGGAGGGCGGCGTCGACCCGGAGACCGGTGAGGTCACCGTGGATACCGAGGCGCTGCAGGCGCTGCAGATGGAACGCGATCACAAGCTGGAGAGCGTCGCGCTGGCCGTAAAAAATCTGGCCGCAGAGGGAAAGGCGATCCGCGAAGAGGAGGTGGCTCTGGCCAAGCGTCGAAAGGCCAAGGAGACGCAGGCAGAGCGTCTTAGGGGCTGGCTGATCAGCGTTTTGCTGGACAGCCATGGCGTGGAGACCGCCCGCGTCCGTCTGAGCGTCCGCCAGGGCGCGCAGAAGCCCGACATCAACGAGGACGAATTTCTGCCGTGGGCGCTGGAAAACGGTGAGGACCTGCTCCGTTACAAGGAGCCGGAGATCGACCGTCGGAAGGTGCTCGACGCGCTGAAAAACGGAGCGGAGCTGCCCGGATGCTCTCTCGTTAGAGAGCCGTCTCTGATCATCAGGTGAGGTGGACGAGATGGAGAATATGGAAATTTGGAATGCCCTCGGCACAACGCCGAAGGAAGCGCAGAAAGCAATTTCTGCGGGACGCCTGAAAGGATTCACGGACATCAATCCCATGTGGCGCCTTAAGGCTCTGACCGAGCGCTTCGGGCCGGTCGGATTTGGCTGGCGCTATGAGATTGTCAGGACGTGGCTGGAAACGGGAATGCAGAACGAGGTCCGCGCATTTTGCCAAATCGATCTGTACGTCAAGGTCGGAAACGAGTGGAGTGCACCGATCCCCGGAATCGGCGGCAGCTCGTTTGTGACTGTCGAGCGATCCGGGCCGTATTGCTCCGACGAGTGCTTCAAGATGGCGCTGACGGACGCAATTTCCGTGAGCTGCAAGGCGCTCGGCATGAGCGCGGACGTTTATTATGCAAAGGATTGTGACAAGTATACGGCGGCGCAGGGAGCCACCTCTGCGGCGAATCAGGAGAGTGCGGTGAAGGCACCGGGGACGGTTCCCGGTGCTGGCGCACAACGAACCGTCCCCGGAGCTCCCGTCCCCAGTGATCCCGCCAGCAACGGACAGATAAACCTGAGCGGGAGGCCGCCGTGTATGCGGTGCGGCAGGGAAATCGAGAGGGACGCGGTGGTGCAGTACAGTATGAAGCATTACGGTCAGGCGCTGTGCTATGACTGCCAGCAGAAGGCCAAGCGCCGGGTAACGGCATGAAGGCGCGTTTGATCGATTTCTCGCGGAGCTTTGAAGGCAAGCAGCGTGTGACGATAGAGCTGGAGACGGATTTCCGGGAGGGCTGGCAGGCCCTCCGGGATTCCGAGGTCGAGGTCAGCATCAAAAAATGGCGAAAGCGACGGAGCATGGACGCCAACGCCTACGCCTGGGTGCTGATCGACAAAATCGCGGCGGCCATCGGCGCGAAAAAGGAGGATGTCTACCGGCTTGCGATCCGCGAGATCGGCGGCGTGTCGGAGATCGTCTGCGTAAAGGAGGAGGCCGTCGGTCGGCTGTGCGAGAGCTGGCGGCGGCAGGGCATCGGCTGGCAGGCGGAGCCGTTTCCGTCCAAGCTCAAGGGCTGTGTCAACGTAATGCTGCACTACGGTTCATCTGTCTATGACGCCGAACAGATGCGGCAGCTCATCGACAATCTGGTATCGGACGCGAAGCTGCTCGGCATCGAGACGCTGACGCCGGAGCAGCTCGCGGCCATGGAGATTTACAAAAAAGAGGAGGAGAGAGCATGTTAAACAAGATCGTTTTGATGGGCCGTCTGACCAGGGATCCGGAGCTGCGGCGGACGCAGAGCGGAACCGCTGTGGCCTCGTTCTCTTTGGCCGTAGAGCGAGACTTCGGCAACCGGGAGGACGGCTCGAAAGAGACCGACTTCATCGACATCGTCGCCTGGCGCAATACGGCTGAGTTCGTCGAGCGGTATTTCCGCAGGGGCAGCATGATGGTCGTCTCCGGCAGGCTGCAGATCCGTTCCTGGACGGACAACCAAGGCAACAAGCGCAGATCCGCCGAGGTCGTGGCTGATAACGTCTACTTCGGCGAGGCCAGGGCGCGAACGGACGGTAACGGCGGCGCTCCGGCAGGAGATTACGGCATCATGGACGGAGAGGATCCGTCCCTACCGTTCTGAGGGGAGGCTGCCATGAGACAACTGATCTGGGAGCAGCCGAAAAGGCAGCGCGAAAAGGCCAGCCGACACGCGGACGTCTCCTGTAAGCTCAACAAATCCGGACGCACGACCGACGGAAAGCAGCGGTACAGCATCGCATTCCGGTTTTCGGATGACGCGGAGCGCCGGATCATGCAGGGCCGCGACCGCATCACATTCGCGGTGACGGAGGACCGTGTGTACTTCAAATCGTGCGAGACGGACGGATTTTCGCTCAATCGGACCATCAACGGAAAAAAGGTAAGGCCGTATTTCCGCGCTGACGCGCAGGAACCGATGTACTGGTTGATCCACCAGGGCGAGTACGATTTGAATTATGATCCGGAGGAGCGGCTGTGTTACATCGATCTGAGAAGGAAGATCAGGTGAGCGCATGCCGAACAGGATCATTAAGGAAACGATCTGCACAAGCGAGAACATCGACGAGCTGTCTTCGTTTCACGAGGTGGTCTTCTACCGTCTGATCGTAAACTGTGACGACTACGGGCGTATGGACGCCAGGCCAAAGATCCTGGCGTCCAGGCTCTTCCCACTGAAGGAGATTCGCGCAAAACAGATGGAGGATGCACTCCGGGCGTTGACCTCTGCGGATCTGGTTACCCTCTACTATGTTGCAGGGAAACCCATCTTGCAGATGAATACGTGGGACCGGCATCAAAATGTGCGCGCGAAGAAGAGCAAGTATCCCGGACCGGAACAGGCTGACGGCACAGGGCCGCAGGAGATGACGGTTGACAGCAGTCTGCATACATCTTCAAGCAATTGTATGCAGATGTATGCAGATGTTCCCGTAATCCAATCCAATACGAAATCCGAATCCAATCCGAATCCGAATCCAACGCGCGCGGGCGCGCGGGACGCCGATTTTGAGAGGTTCTGGAATGAGTACCCCAAAAAGGTCGGGAAAGCGGCGGCTTTGAAGGCCTTTGCGAAGGTAACCGTGCCGGTATCCGTGCTGATCGAGGCCGTGAGAGCACAGGCGAGGTCTGCCCAATGGACGAAGGACAATGGGCAGTACATCCCGAATCCGGCGACCTGGCTCAACCAGGGACGCTGGGAGGACAAGCTGCCGGAGGCGCGGGGCCGCAACGACGTGTTCCAGACGCACGGTACGGCGCTTTCGCCGATGCTCCAGCAGGCGGCGAGGGAGCTGATTGCAGAGCAGGGAGGGGAGGACGGTGAATGAGTGAACTTGGTGAAAAAGTGAAAATGTCAATCGAACGCCTGAAAGCGTTTGCTCCACGAAACGGAGAAGGTTATTATCTGGCCTTTTCCGGCGGGAAGGACAGCGTGGTATGCAAGCATCTGCTCGGTATGGCAGGGATCAAATTCGATGCACATTACAACGTCCCATCCGTTGATCCGCCGGAGCTGGTGCAGTTTATCAAGGACAAGCACCCGGACGTCTCCCGTGACATCCCGCATTACCCGGAAGACTTCCGAATTGAAAAACTCGCCGGGAAACCGATCACTATGTGGAATCTGATCCCGTGGGAGCTTATGCCGCCGACGAGAAAAATCCGCTATTGCTGCAAGTTTCTCAAGGAGAGCGGAGGCGACGGCAGAATGATGGTCACGGGTGTCCGATGGGCAGAAAGCTTCAACCGGCGTATGAATCAAGGCAGCGTCACCATCATGGGGCGCAGCGCGGGACGCGAGCTGGGCGACGACACAAATTTTACACAAACCGTTCGGGGTGGGGTGGTGCTGGTAAACGACAACGCCGACAGCAGGCGCGTCGTCGAGCAATGCTACAAACGACACAAGACTGCGATAAACCCGATCATAGATTGGACGGACACGAACGTTTGGGAGTTCATCCGAGCGGAGCACGTGCCGTATTGCGGGCTGTATGACTGCGGATTCACGAGATTGGGATGCATTGGTTGTCCGCTTGCGCGGAAGCACAGGCGGGAAATCGAGTTTGCAAAGTGGCCAAAGTACAAATCGCTATATATCCGGGCGTTTGCAAAGATGCTGGAGAGACTGGTCGAACGGGGGCGCATTGACGGAATGTGGAGAATGGGAACGACAGGCGTTGATGTGTTCCGGTGGTGGATGGAGTACGACGTGCTGCCGGGGCAGGTGACGTTTGAGGAGATGGAGGGGGAAGGAGGGGAGGTATGATCCATCTTGGAGACATAACGAAAATCGACTGGTACGCCGTCCATCCGGTGGACTGCGTGACCGGCGGAAGTCCGTGCCAGGATCTAAGCGTCGCAGGCAACCGCGCCGGGCTGGACGGTGAAAGATCCGGGCTGTTCATGGAACAGATCCGATGCGTAAAGGAGTTAAGAAATGCAGATGTTTTACGAGGGAGATCAGGCGTCGCTGTTCGACCGAGGTGGATGGTCTGGGAAAACGTCCCCGGAGCCTTCAACTCCAACGGGGGAAAAGACTTTCAAACCGTCCTCACGGAGATCGTCCGGATCGTCGAGCCGGAAAGCCCCGATGTGCCTCTGCCTGACAAGGGTGGGTGGAGCAAATCAGGATGCCTATACGATCCGATGGGCCGCTGGAGCGTTGCTTGGAGACTACACGACGCGCAGTTTTGGGGAGTACCCCAGAGAAGAAAACGCATCGCGCTTGTCGCAGATTTTGGAGGACTCGGCGCACCCGAAGTACTGTTTGAGCGCAAAGGCCTGTCAGGGGATTTTGAACCGGGCGGAGCGGAGAGGAAAAGAGCTTCCAGCGGCGCTGAAGGAGGCGCTAATGATGCAATCTGTCTGCAATGAAACGGAATCGACAGAGCGGATACCGCCGGGTGCAACGGTGCCGGATGGCGCAGGGGGGGTCCTACACCCTTAACACCATCGACCGCCACGGCGTGTGCTGTTGACGTGTACAACCAGACGGTCAGCGGAGAAACCGCTGCCACCGTCACAGCCGCTGTGGGGGTGGCGAACACAAGCGGCCCGAAAGTGATGGCCTGCGATCTCCGCAACAACCGGGAGCAGGAAGTCAACGGAACGCTCCAGGCGAAACCTGGGGGGGGGCGTGAGCCTGAACTTGAACAATGTCATCAGAACGAATTCTAATTCTCAATGATCAGGGGGGGCGGTCATGTCTGTCAGCTATGACATAGCCGGAACGCTCCGGGCGCAGGATCACGGACACCCTCCGCTGATATTCGACGCCAGAGGAAATGGGGGGGTGCGATATGCCCGACAATCACAGGAGACCATCAGAACCGTATCACGGACTATACAGCCATCGTGATCCATGAAGAAACTGTACAACCAAGTAAATCGCGACCAGTGGGCAGAAAGTGAAATTGCTATGCCGGTGATCGCCAGATACGGAACATGGGGGGGCAATATGCCGATTGTCTTGGAATCCAACCAGAACCACGCAACGGCGAAAGAAACGGAAGTCTGCCCCTCGCTTCCGGCCTCGATGGGATTAGGGGGTGGGTATGTGCCGATGATCGTTGAGACTTTGGTTTTCGATGAGGGACAAATCACCTGCCCGACAAACGGCCTAAAACCGAAATGGGGGGGGGCTGTGCCACTCCCTCACAAGCAACGCAGGACGGACGGTCGTGATCATAAGGAGCGAAGATGACATACCAACGAACGACAGGAACATTGAACCCCGGAGCGCATCCGGGGAGCTACAACGGACAGGACGCATACAGCGACCTGCTGGTGACGGAGAATGGAACCAATCATCATGGCAACAGGACAAGCAAACGCAGAAATCTTGAGGGGGGGGTGCCCGACATTGACAGATAATCATGAACAGCCGATCCTGATGTCCGACAGAAAGGGGCACAACGGAATCACGGACGACGGAACAGCGACAACTCTGACGGCGCAGGAAAAGGAACGTCCGCTGATTGGCAGGCAGGTCGTGCGACGGCTTACGCCGCTGGAATGCGAACGGCTACAGGGCTATCCTGACGGATGGACGGATATCGGAGAATGGACCGACAGCAAAGGGAAGAAGCACAAGCCTGCGGACTCGCCTCGGTACAAGGCGCTCGGCAACTCCATAGCGCTGCCGTTCTGGTTTTATCTGCTGCGACGCATTTCGGCGCAGTATGAGCGCCCGGCGACGCTGGGCAGTCTGTTCGACGGCATCGGCGGATTCCCGCTGTGCTGGGAACGGTGCAACGGACGAGGCACGGCGATCTGGGCAAGCGAGATCGAGGAATTTCCAATTGCAGTAACAAAAAGACGATTCCCGGAAAGGAGCGATCAAGTATGATGCGACTGACGTATCGCAACGGGCGCGGGGAGGCCTGCGCGCTGATCGATGGACGGGAGGTCAAAGGACGGATCGTCGATAGGCTGGCACAGTACGAGGAGACGGGGCTGGAGCCGGAGGAGATCAAAGAAATTCTCCATGCTGAGGCCGAGGCGGCGCTGAGGGAGGTGTCTGAATGAGCATTTGGAGTTGCAAAATCATGTGTTCCAACTGCGGAAATACCGAGAGCGTCCACAACAGTCTTAGCGAGATTTCAGATGTCGCTAAGAGATGGGGCAGTTTTGGCGGTGCGCTTTATTGCCCAAAGTGCGTGGGAACATGGCACGAAAGGAATAAAAAGCCGATGTCAGGATACGAAAACACTTTTACCGTGATATTTTTCAAATTTATTAAGCGTTACGCCGAACAACAGGAGGTGTCCGACAATGGCTGATATTTTAATTCGCGGCAAGGAAGGAGGCGGCGGGGAATGACGCTGAAACAGAGATCGATCTGCTTGCGGATCGTTGACAATTACGGGACGGAGAATCAAAAGCGCAAGGCGGTCGAGGAGCTGGTGGAGCTGGCGACGGAGTTGTGCCACGCGCTCGACGGGCGCGAGGACCGAGAGGCCGTCGTGGAGGAGCTGGCCGACGTGATCGTGATGTCGGAGCAGCTACGGATCATCTACGGGCAGGCGCTCGTGGACAGCAGGGTCGAGGATAAGCTGGAGAGAATGGTGGAAAGGATGAGTGGTATTCGGGAGCGCGATAATCGGTAAGCTGTGGGTTCGAGTCCCACCGTTCCCGCCACGCGGGGTATGCCTTCCCCCCGCCGAGAGTCTTTTCTCCTTACCTTCTGACGAGCCACGACGGATGCGGCTGCTTTGGACATGAGCTGCCGTTGCTCCCGGAATCCGGGCCGGGGAAGATCCGGCATTTTGCAAAGGAGATGATCGTGAATGAGCAGTAAATCGCGGGGAACGAGCTGGAGATCCGCCTGTGCGGTATGCCCGTTTTATCGGTCGGACACCTCCACCACGATCACCTGCGAGGGTCTGAGCGACGACAGCGTGATAAAATTGATCTATCAAAACAGATCGAGCTGCGATATCCAGTATGATACGTTCTGCTCGGAAAGATACTCGAATTGCGAGATTTACTGCTCCATCGTCGATGCCAGGTACGCAGACGACGGTTACGATCCAAGTAAATAGAGGACAGCAAAGCCCACGGTTCAGGCCGTGGGCTTTTTGCGTGTGTTAGAGATTTTCGGCGCGTTATGGTATGGTGCGGGAGAAGGAGGTGACGACGTGGACGTAAACGAGCTGACGGAGAAGCAACGGCTCTTTATTCAGGCTGTCTCCGAGGACGGCGTGACGCCGACGCAGGCCGCGATCCGCGCCGGGTACTCCAAACGGACAGCATCTGCGGCTGCATCACGATTGTTAAATAATGTTAAGATTAAACAAATCCTTAACATGCGGGAGGAGAGGCGTCAGGCACGGACCGGCGTGACGCCGGAATGGATCATGGAGCGGACCGCACAGATCGCCCAGGACGAGGGCGTGAGGCCTGCTGACCAGCTCAAGGCGCTGGATATGCTCGCAAAGATGAATCATATGTACGATCCGAAGCCGAGCGAGGATGATAAGACGATCCGCGTGGTGTTTGGCGAGGCCGAGGATTGGAGCGAATGAAAGGAGAAGAACAATGATTGATTATCCGAAGATCCAGACCGGCGGGACCGTGACGGTCGAGCTGGTCAACTGGCTGTGGCAGCTCACGGAGCTGATCAACCGGCTGGAGGAGAGGATCGAGGTGCTGGAACGTGATAAGGATCCGAATCGATGAGCAGGGCGTGGAGATCAAGGGCCATGCAGGTGCGGCGGCTGCCGGACAGGATCCGGTATGCGCGGCGATCTCTGCGCTTTGCTACGCGCTGGCGCTCAACGTGAGGGCCGAGGGCCACGTCAGCGAGGGCGACACGGAGCTGCGGTGGATTGGCCTCAACGACGCGGAACGTGCCGTGGTGGACGCCGTGGGACGCACGATGGACGCGATAGCGGCGCAGGAGCCGGAGTATGTGGCGCTTGAGGATTTGCGGCAGGGCGGACGAGCGCGGCTCGTCCCTACGAAGGAGGGCACATGGTAAAGCTGAAACAACTGACGAAAGCAAAAATTACGATTGACAAAATCGGCGGGTACGACCACCGGGAGGTGGTACAGGACGGCGCGTGGTACGACGAGCGCAATCTGAGCACGGACGGTTATCCGCTGATGACGGTGCGAAGGAACCGCGTCCAGGTGGAGGATATCGACGGAGTGAGCGCTGATTCCATCGTGGCCATCACCGGCAAGGAGCGGCTGGTCTGGCTCGACAGAGGCGGAATGGTCTGGTGCAACGGATACGGCGTGCAGCTCTATCCGCAGCAGGCTCCGGGCGAAAATCCGTGGTGGGTGACGAGCCTGACGCCCTGGGCGCATATAGACAATCAACAGGTTGCGCTGGAGACGCTTGCGCCGCAGACAGCCGATCTGTACGATCATACGGTCGAATACCGGATGTTCCCGGCCTCTGACGGCACGGGACAGCTTCGCGTGACCAAGTGGTACAATCCGAGGACCGAGGTGTGGGTGGAGCAGGATTTGGACGAGGCGACGATCTGGATTGAGCGGATCATGCAGATCGGAGATTCGATCTATGTGCGGATACAACAGGTGCCTGACCTCCTGCGAGACGGACGGCGGCGCACGATGGTGAGCATGGGCGCTTACGTTTATATCGTACCGGACAATTTGTACGTCAATGTCGTGCGGCTTGCATCCGGCGCAACGATGGTGAGCGGAACGGACTACGGCAGCGTGGACAACAAGGTCGTGCTGACCTCCGGTGTGGACCCGAACGTTACGATCACGATGTGCGACAGCGAGGGCAACGACCGCACGGTGGATTCTGTAGGCGCTACGGCTCCGGCAATGCCAAATGATGGAGACACCTGGCTCGATACCTCCGAGGAGCAGTCTGTACTCAAGAAATACGACGGCACGCAGTGGGTCTCGATCCCGACCACGTACCTCAAGGTTGCCGGAAGCGGGATTGCTGCAGGATTCTCCGAGGGTGACGCCGTACTGCTTACGGGGCCGATCAACCACAATCTGTACGGCGATGAGGTCTACAACCTGCTCAACGGATATCAGTATATCGAGTCGCTGAAACACAGCGATCTCGATCCGAGCCTGGACTGGATCGTCGTTCCGGGAATCATCGACGTCGATCAGATTACCGTCAATGTCACGCTGACGGTGGAGAGGACCGCGCCGACTATGGAATTTGTGGTGGAGCAGGGCAACCGGCTGTGGGGCTGTCACTACGGCGCAGACGCTACCGGGCAGATCCTAAACGAGATCTACGCCTGCAAGCTGGGCGACTTCCGAAACTGGCGGGTGTATCAGGGCTTGTCAACCGACAGCTACACGGCCTCCAGAGGCTCTGACGGGCCGTACACGGGCGCTGCGGTGCTGGACGGACACCCGCTGTTCTTCAAGCGGTCGTGCGTGGAGAAGGTCTTTCCGAGCGCGTCAGGTGCGCATCAGATCGTCACGCAGACGCTCGACGGCGTGCAGCCGGGTTCGGACCGCAGCCTTGTGGTGATCAACGACAAACTGTACTATAAAACGGACCACGGCATCGTCTGCTACACCGGAGCCGTGCCGCAGTATATCTCCGCGCCGCTGGGTGACGATACCTGCATGGAGGCCAGCGCGGCAAGGCATCTGCAAAAATACGTGGTGGCGATGCACAGAGAGAAAGAGGACCCGCTCGTGTATGTCTACGACACCGAGCGCGGGATCTGGCACGTGGAGACGGAGGCGTGGTACGACGCGCCTGCCGTGACGTGGGAGGACAGGCTGTACTATGTGGACAACTTCGGTCTGCTCATGCAGTACGACGCGGGAGACCGGGAGGGCGTCCGATGGTACGCGGAGAGCGGCGTGATGGGCCTCGACGTCAACCAGCGCAAGTACATCAGTAGGATCAATCTGCGGTGCAGGCTGGAGCTGGGGAGCACGGCGACGGTGTTCGTACAGTACAATGATTCCGGCGAGTGGATTCGCAAGGGGACGCTGTGGGGCAACCGGCGCGACACGCAGACGCTGGTGATCTGGCCGAGACGGTGCGACACCTTCCGGCTGCGGATCGAGGGCGTGGGAGGATTCCGGCTGTACTCCATTACGTATTTGAGGGAGCGAGGGAGCGACGTCTGATGGTTGAGCTGGTGATCGATCCGCCGACCGAGACACAGGAGAAGATGCTCCGCGCCAAGACCAAGCACGTAGGCTTTGGCGGCGCGAGAGGCGGCGGGAAGTCGTGGGCCGTGCGGCTCAAGGCGAAGCTGCTGGCGCTCCGGTATCCTGGCATCAAGCTGCTGATCGTCCGTAGGACCTATCCGGAGCTGACGAACAACCACATTCAGATCCTGCGCACCGAGCTTCTGAACGTCGCGCGCTACAACGACAAGGACAAGGTCCTGCGCTTCCAGAACGGCAGCGCGATCCACTTTATGTACTGCGCGAAGGACGCAGACCTCGACCGGCTGCAGGGCGTGGAGTACGACTGCATTTTTCTAGACGAGGCGACGCAGCTCTCCGAATGGCAGATGAAGACGATCTCGGCCTGTCTGCGCGGCGTCAACGACTTCCCGAAGCGCATCTACTATACCTGCAACCCCGGCGGGCAGGGGCATGGGTACATCAAGCGCATCTTCATCGAAAAGAAGTATGAGGAGGGCGAGGACCCGGAGGACTATACCTTCATCCAGTCGCTTGTGACCGACAACAAGGCGCTGATGGAATCGCAGCCGGACTATATCAAGCAGCTGGAGGCCCTGCCGGAGAAGCTCAGACGGGCATGGCTGCTCGGCGACTGGGACATCTTCGAAGGACAGTTTTTCGAGGAGCTGCGCGTCACGCCCGATCCGAAGCTATGCCATGAAGCGGGGATCTCCACCGAGCAGGCGCTGCAGGAACGGCGCTTCACCCACGTGATCCCGGCCTTCCAGCCGCCGAGAGAATGGAAGCTCTACCGCTCGTTCGACTGGGGCTATTCCAGACCATTCTCCTGCGCGTGGTGGGCCGTGGACTTCGACGGCAGGATCTACCGCATTCTGGAGCTGTACGGCTGTACCAGGACGCCCAACGAGGGCCTCAAGTGGACGCCGGAGCAGGTGTTCGCCGAGATCCGCCGCATCGAGGACGAGCATCCCTGGCTCAAGGGCAGACAGATCGAGGGCGTCGCCGATCCCGCGATCTGGGACGAATCCGGCGGCGTGAGCATCGCGGAGACTGCGGAGAAGTACCGCATCTGGTTTGCGCCCGGAGATCATGAGCGCATCCCCGGCTGGATGCAGTGCCACTACCGGCTGCAGTTCGACGAGCACGGCGTACCGATGATGTACGTCTTCGACACCTGCAAGGCCTTTATCCGCACCGTGCCGCTGATGGTCTACGACGAGTGTAAGCCGGAGGATCTGGACACCGAGCTGGAGGACCACGTCTGCGACGAATGGCGCTACCTCTGCATGGCGAGGCCGATCAGACCGGTCGTAAAGGAGAGGCCGAAAACCGTATACGCAGACCCGCTCGATCAGTACGCTGGACGCAGAGACGTCCTGCGTGGCGCGGGATTCGGAATTCAATAACAGGAGGATGATATGGAAATTAACGACAACAAAGGCAGAGGCGTTCAGCCGGGCGTTGTGTTCGACGAGGCGGCGGGCGGCGCTTCCGCCAGCGTGATCACACGGGAGATCCTGTCGCAGGCCATGCTGACGCTGAACCGTTACCGGACAGGCAAGGCCAATCTGGAGCGGCGCATCATCGAAAACGAAGACTGGTGGAAGCTGCGGCACTGGGACCACATCCGGGAGCATGGCACGACGCAGCTGAAAACCAAGTCGGCGTGGCTGGTCAACGTGATCCTGTCCAAGCACGCCGACGCGATGGATGCCTACCCGGAGCCGACCTGCCTTCCGCGTGAGCAAATGGACGAGGCCGAGGCCAAAACGCTGTCCGCCATCGTGCCGACGGTGCTGCAGCAGAACGACTTCGAGCTGACATGGTCCGACAATTGGTGGAAGAAGCTCAAGGCGGGCGTCGGCATCTACGGCGTTTACTGGGACAAGTCAAAGCTCAACGGCATGGGCGATATCTCCGTTGTGCGAGTAGACCCGCTGACGCTCTACTGGGAGCCTGGAATCACCGATATCCAGACCAGCCGCAACCTGTTCCACGTCGATCTGGTTGACAACGCCGCGCTGGTACAGCAGTATCCGCAACTCGAAGGAAAGCTCGGAAGCAAGGAATTTACGCCCGCGAAGTACCGCTACGACGATTCCGTGGACACCACGGACAAGTCGCCGGTGATCGATTGGTACTACAAATCAGTGAACAACGGAAAGACGGTGCTCCACTACGTCAAATTCGTCGGCGAGCATGTTCTGTACGCGACAGAGGATCAGCCAGAGACCAAGGAGCGCGGGCTGTACGACCACGGGCTGTATCCGTTCTTTTTCGATCCCCTTTTCCCGGAAGAGGGGACGCCGACCGGCTACGGCTACATCGACATCTGCAAGGACGCGCAGCGCCAGATCGACCTGATGAACAACGCGATCGTGGCCAACTGCATCGCCGCCGCGACGCCCCGCTGGCTCAAGCGCGGCGACGACGGCATCAACGAGGAGGAGTACGCCGACTGGACAAGGCCGTTTGTCCACGTCCAGGGCAGCATCGAGGAAAGCGCCCTCAAGCCGATTCCCGTGCAGCAGCTTTCGGGCAACTACCTGAGTATTCTTGTCAGCAAGATCGACGAGCTGAAGGAAACCAGCGGCAACCGCGACGTCAACAACGGCGGCGCACCGTCGGGCGTGACCGCTGCCTCCGCGATCGCGGCGATGCAGGAGCAGTCGGGAAAGCTCTCGCGCGATCAGATCCAGAACAGCTACCGCTGCTACCGGCAGGTCATCTACTGCGTGATCGAGCTGATCCGGCAGTTCTACGACGTGCCGCGTCAATTTCGCATCGTCGGGGAGCGCGGCATGGCGCAGTACGTGAGCTTCGACAATCGCGGCCTTCAGAATGTGCCGCAGGGCGGCACGGAGTTCGGCAACGACATGGGGATGCGGCAGCCGGTGTTCGATATCGAGGTCACTGCGGCGAAGCAGTCGAGCTACTCCAAGCTGTCCTACAACGAGCTGGCCTTGCAGCTCTATCAGCTCGGATTCTTCAATCCGCAGATGGCAGACCAGGCGTTGGCGGCGCTGGATATGATGGACTTCAAGGGGCTGGAGGACGTGCGGGACCGCGTCAGCCAGAACGGCACGATGTGGCAGCAGATGCAGATGATGGCCATGCAGATGCAGCAGATGGCCGCGATGCTCGGCATCGACACCGGCGCGCCTGCGGGCGGACAGGGCGAGCCGACGCCGCCGCAGGAGGCCAAGACCGAGATCCGCGACACCGACCAGCAGGGCGCAATGAAGAAGAAAAACACCATCGTGGAGCGGGCCAGGGATCGGGCAAACGCATCCACACAGCCGGGATAGGAGGACGCTATGACACTGGGTAAAGCAATCGGGCTGGCGGATCTCGCGGCCCCGAACGAGCTGGAATATCCGCTCAAGGTTAAGTGGCTGTCCACGCTGGACGGCTCAATCGTGACAGACGTGCTGGAACAGCACCAAAAGGAGGACATCGACTTTCCGGGCTATGACGCGGAAACGGACCCGGAGACGGCTCTGCTGGTCCCGGACCCGTGGGACGAGTTGTACGTTACCTATCTGATCATGATGATCCATCTGGAAAACAGCGAAATCGAGCGCTACAACAACCAGGCGCTGCTCTACGCCGACCAGCTCCAGCGGTGGAAGAGCTACGTCGTGCGGCATCACATGCCGAGAGGCGTGTGCGCAATCAAATTCTAGGGGAGGGGGATATCAATGGCAATCAAAAACAAAAGGCTGGTCGGAAACGGGCTGTACGAGCTGACCGACACCGGAACCGGGCAGACCGCGCAGTCTGCGCAGATCCAACCTATGGATCCGACCGGCGCGGCGGGGATCAACCGCTCGCAAAACGGGATTAACCGTGCGCAAAATACCGGCAATAACGCGAACGGCAGTTTGGCAGACCTACTTCCGAACGGCATTGCAATGACCCCAATGGCGACGCCGGTCACGATTTGGGACGCACAAGGCAATCAGGGCAAGGGCTACAACATCAACGGCACGACATATCTTGACATGCTCGGCACCGAGCGGCTGCCGGATTGGTACAAGGCGCAGATCGAAAACGGTGACGTTTACCTCAAGACGCCATACGGCAGCATGCTCTATGCGACGCCGAACCAGACCGACGCCAACGGCAACTGGCAGGCGGCGGGCAATCCGTGGTATCAGCAGGCGCAGGACATTTGGGCAAAGATCCAGAACCGCGAGCCGTTCGAGTTCGACTTGGCGAACAATCCGGCCTATCAGGCTATGCGGGAGCAGTACGCGCACCTCGGACAGCGGGCCATGGAGGACACGATGGGACAGGCCGCAGGGCTGACCGGCGGGTACGGCTCCAGCTACGCGCAGGGCGTCGGGCAGCAGGCCTACGGCGAATATCTGCAAAAGCTCAACGACGCCGTCCCGGACCTCTACGCGCAGGAGTGGCAGCGGTACAACCAGGAGGGCGAGAATCTGTATCAGGGCCTGAATTCTGCAATGAATCTGTATCAGAATGCGTACAATGAGTTTGCGAACGAACGCGACTATACGAACGAGCAGGCGTGGCGCGAAAAGGAATGGGAGTTCAAGCTGTCCGAGGCCGAGTTCGACCGGCTGATGGCGCAGAAGTCGCAGGCGCTGTCTGAGTGGGCGCAGACCGGCACGGCAAGCAAGGAGGTTGCGAACATCCTCGGCATCGAGGAGGGCGCAAAGACCAGCTCGCAGGCGCTGGCAGAGCTGCAACAGCAGATCGATGCGGAGCGCGAGGCCTACGACCGGCAGCAGAACGAAATGAAGTGGAATTACAATGTCGCGCAGGACGAAAAGCAGTGGGATTACAACGTCCAGCAGGACACGCTGAACCGCGAACAGAACGCTAAAGACGAAGCATACGACAGAGCGATCAAGCAGCTTAGTATTGGATTTATGCCGTCCGATCAGGAATTGGCTGCAGCGGGAATCACCAAGGCGGAGGCGATCTACCGTCAGAATCTCGCGCTGAACGGCGGCGTAGCTACATCGGGCGGAGGCGGGGGAAGCGGAGGCAGTGGCCGAAGCAGCAGCAGTAGCAGCAAAAGCTACAACAGCAACAACGGCGGCTACGACTACGACGCGGAGCCGACCTATGAGGAACAGCGGAAGCAGACGATGACAAACGCTTACTCGCAGTTGTCGAACTACGGCAAAAACGTCGTGACGTGGTACGAGACCGGCGATTATCGCGGCCCGCTGCAGGGCGAGACGCTGCGGCAGTACCTCGAGCGAATGTACGCAGGTCAGAGCGAGTCTGTAAGCAACCACGATCTGCCGTTGATTAGGCAGTATTACAAACTACAATAGCCGGAGGTTGTTATGGCAGTAAAACTCAAGGACGACGTCAGCACAAAAAAGAAAAAGAAGCAGCAGCAAGAGGAAAAAAAGCGTCCGTCTGCCGAGAACCAGAAGGCAGGCGTCGTGCAGGTCGACACCGGCAAAGGCAAAACCTACGGAAGCAGGGCGAAGGACGCCAACGACCGGGTAAACGAACGGAACCGCCTCTATACGTGGGAGGACGCCGAGAACGAGCGCAAACAGTACCAATCCTACGCCGGAGGACAAAACCAGGAACCCGCCAACGAGTTCGAGCGGTTCCGGCGTGACAACGAGCGTCTGAGGGCCGAGAACGCCTACCACAGCGCCGTGACCGACGCGAAGATCGCCATGCGGGAGCGGGGGAACAACTACCGCGCGAGCCATTGGATGCGGCACCCGGAGCAGGAGGCTGTGCAGAACTACTCGGACTCGTCGACGTGGCGTGCCATTGCGTCTTATGCGGCTCAGGTCGGCGATAAGGAAACCTACGATGATGCGATGAAGCGCGCCGACGCCTCCAGGCAGACCGGGGACAAATACGCCGATCGGTACAAAAACGTGCAGCAGCAGCGCGCTTATACGGCGGCGCGGGACTACGGACGGCAGATGGAGCGGCTGGCCGAGGAGGATCCCGGTTACTACAAGTACCTGACATCGACGTCAGATCAGGCGAGGCAGGCGCAGGCAGACGCAAGAGCGCAGACCGAGGCTGCATACGCGCGAAGGGCTAATGCGTCCGGCGCGCTGAATCGGTACAACCCCGGAGAGGAAAACGAAGACGGCGTATTCGGCAAGATCAAAGCAGGCGCGGAGTACGATGCCGCAAGGAGGAACTACGAGGCCGCCTGGGAGCGTGAAAAGGCGTGGGATACCGCCGCGCAGTACCACGAGCAGAACGAGCGAGAGGAACTCAACCGGCGCGTGCTGTCTCTGCCGGATTTCGACGAACGGACGGCAAGCGACGCTTTTGCACAGGCGAGAGACCAGGACCTTGAACGCGCAAGTAAGGGCAGAAGCTGGTGGACTGATTCCGTCACCGCGCCCTCGCCCTATACGCTGCTTGATCAGATGTCTAAGGACGAACAAGCCGTGTACGGTTATCTGCTGTCTAAAGGAAAGACACAGGATGCCTACGATTACCTGAATCTGATGCGCGACGAGCTGCAGTACCGGCACGACAGCGGTCTGGCAAAAGAGCGCTACGTTGTGGATCAGCCGTGGAACATCGACGATACTGCCAAAAAACTGCTGCGGTACACCTTCGACAGCGCCGTGACCGGCCTGGAGCGTGCGGACTACGGAATCCGCAACGTGGTAGAGCGTAACCCCGGCGAATTTGATACCGAAGGTTCCAGGCTGCTGTCCAATGCGACACAGCAGATGGAGGAGACGGCACCGGAGGCCGGTTCGTTCCTCTACCGCAACTGGGGCAGCGCGATGCAGTCGCTCGGACAGATGGCTCCCGCCATGCTGGCAGGCTGGGCGGGCGGCGCGATCACCGGGGCGATGGGAACCGGCATGGCCGGAACCGGAGCGCTGAGCGCGACCAACATTGCATCGACGTCGGCGACAGTCGGCCAGCTCGCGCAGAATTCCGTGTTTTTCCTCTCCTGCAAGGGCAACGCCTACGCCGATGCCAAGAGCCGGCGCGGCATGACCGACGCGCAGGCGGAGGCATACTCTACGCTGTCCGCACTTACGGAGGTTTACCTACAAGACACATTTGGCTCGGTGCTGGAATACGGCGGCATCGGAAACAGCCAGCTGGCCGAACGCATCAATATGCTCGACAACGCGCTGGCACGCAGTGCCGGAAAGGTCGGGCTGGGATACGTGGGCGAGATCTTCCTCGACGAGGTGCCGCAGGACTTTTTGGATCCGTTCTATGAGACGATTCTGACCGGGAAGGAATACGAAGCGCCGACGGCCGCCGAGCTGCTGGACACCATCGCGTCGACATTCTTGATGGTCAGCACGTCCAACGTGGGCGACACGGTGTCCGCCGTGCAGCAATCGAAGTTTAAGAGCAGCCTGCGCAAGGTCGAGGATCTGGCGCGGAAGCTGGGACAGACAGACAGCCGCTATCAGCAGCTTGCGGATCATATCGGTGCGTACATCCAAGAGGTTGACTCGCACCCGGAGACGATGGCCTTTACGCCTGCCGACGTGCAGGCCGTCCTCTACTGGCGCAACGGCATCGAGCAGGATACTGCGGCGCGAGGCGCTGCTGTTTCAGGCGACGCGGAGCTGACGGCTGCGTTCAACCAGTACGCGGCGGACAACGGGATCCGGGGGCTGGACGAGAATCAGCTCCAGAAAACGGATACCGCAGAGAAGCTGCTGACGGAGCGGGAAACCGAGGCGGTCGAGCAGCAGAATCAGCAGGTGCAGCAGGAGCAGACGGAGCAGACCGGCGAGTCGGAGCAGCAGACGCAGACCAAGCGGCAGGTCAGGAAGCAGGAGCGGGAACAGGCCAGGACCGAGCGGCAGGAGAAGCGCACGGTCAATCAGGGCTTGAAGGCCGCGCAGAAGCTCGGCAAACAGGCGACCGAGATCGTCAACCACATTGCGGCTCAGGTCGAGGGCAAGACCACTGCGGAGGCCGAGAAGACGCTGACCGACGTGGCGAAGAAGTATCCCGCCCTGCGGGGCGTGGTCAATGACATCGCGCAGACCAATTCCGCGCGGATCTACGCCGGGGCAAAGTCGCTGGACGCGCTGGAGACCATGCACAAGGACAACGTCAACGGCCTCAAGGACGCTGGACTGCGGCGAGCGGCGACCGAAGCATACAACGCCGCCGTGGACCGTCTGGCGGACAACGGCGACCGGAGGGCAAAGAGCATCAGCGCCGGAAGCGCCGCCATGCGGCAGGGTGCGCTGGATCTGTCCGTCCGGTATGAGGACGGAGACCAGACCGTCGAGAGCAGCATCCGCAGCATCACCGAGGACGGCAAAAAGGTCGTGCTGGATAACGGTGAGGTCAAGGCCATCGACGAGCTGGATCTGGATATTGATACAAAGGATATTTTGTCCAAGCTCACCGGCTACGGCCTCGGCAAGTACGCGAACAAGGTACTCATGCAGTATCAAAAGGCCGTACAGCGCGGGGACGTGTCGAGCGGCTACGGTTTCCTCGCGGAGTATCTGGAGGCAATGGACGCGGGTCGCAACAACGTGTCCAGCGTTTCGGAGCTGGCGAAGCGCATGAACATCTCCCCTGAGACTATCGGAATCGCATACGACGCCGGGCGTGAGCAGGCGAAGGATGTCAGTACCGACCGTCAAGCCGATGTGGATAAACTGCGCGCAGAGGCCAAGCAGAGGGCTGAGACGGAGCGCAAGGCCAAGGCCGAATCGAAGCAGGACACGTCCGACACGTCGAAGGCGAAGCGCGGCGAGACGATCAGGGCCAGGGAGAAGGGCGTCACCGGGCGAAAGGGCACGGTCGATACCAGTGCGATCAGTGGCCAGACGCTCAACCGGGCGCAGCGTCAGCAGCTCACCTTCGCGCGGATCCTCGCGGAGCAGCTCGGCCTGGACGTGCAGATCGTCTTTGGCGGGAGCACCGAGCGCAACGGCATCACCGTCTACAAGGGCGCGAACGGCTCGTATCAGAACGGTAAGATCCAGATCGACATCAACGCGGGACGCTACTCCAATCTCAACAAGGGCAGCGGCATCCTGCGGGCCATGAGCCATGAGCTGACGCATTTCATCCAGCAGTATTCTCCGGCTCTGTATCAGGATCTGAAGGACTTCGCCTTCGACCTGCTCGGCAAGGAGAAGGGCTACGAAGGCTTCCGGGATCTCGTCGATGAGAAGCTGGCGCGTGACACCACCCGCAAGCTCACCGTCACCGAGGCAGAGGACGAGGTGCTCGCCGACGCCTGCGAGACGATGCTCCGCGACAGCGAGGTCGCTGCGGAGGCCATCCGGCAGGCACAGGAGAACGAGCGCTACGCCACGCTCATGGACAAGCTGATCGGCAAGATCGCGGACTTCGTCGCCGCGCTCAAGCGCGTGTTCGGCAAGGCCGTCCACGACGAGGCCAAATTCGTCGATAAGCTGGACGCCGATATGCGGAAGGTCTTCCAGGACAAGTGGGACGCCGCACTGAAGGATGCGGTCGAGGCCTACGGGGAGATCGGGGCGATGAATAATGCGGACGGCGAGACGCAGAATTCCGACCGCGACACCTCCGAGATGACCGAGGAAGAACGCGACGCCGCTTATGCTCAGGCCGTCAAGAGCAACGACATGGAGACTGCGCAGAAGCTCGTTGACGCAGCGGCACAGAGGGCCGGCTTTAACCATAAGGGCTATCATCAGACCGCCGCGGATTTCACGAGGTTCAACACAGAGCATGAAAGCGCCGGTATGTACGACTCGGAGCTGCCGACCGGAATCTATATCAAGCCGACGGACAAGCAGATCGGCGTGGATGGCAGCAAGCAAATGCCGCTGTATTTCCGGGCAGACAATATGCTGGAGTTTGCAAATCGGGAAGCGGCGAAAGCATATTGGATGGAGAATGTTCCCGGATACCGTGAGATCTCTGAGCAGCTCGAAGCGCAGGATGCGGAGTTCAGCAAAAAGTACGACGAGCTTGATGCGCAGTGGTTCAAGCTGTACAGCGAAACGTACAACGAGGAAGACCAAAGTGCGGTCGATGATATCGACAAGCAGCAGGACGAGATCCTAGAGCAATGGAATGATGCGTTGAATCCTCTCCGTCGTCAGATGAAGAATTTGATCACAGACTACATGCGCAGCAGCGAGTATGACGGAATCCACCTGACACGGGACAAAGGCGGAATCGGGAAAGGCACGATCGAGACGTATGTGCTGTTCAACCCGGATCAGGTGAAATCCGCAGAACCGGCTACCTATGACAACGACGGCGAGCTGATTCCTCTGGATGAACGGTTCCGCACGAACAGACTTGGAACAGGAGCCTGGAAGAATGAGGATATCCGCTACTCCCAGAGGGACGCGGCGCAGATGACGGAGGAGGAGTGGGCACAAACGCGCAAGAGACGGGGTGCACAGGAACGCAGAGACGCAGGCGAGAAACTGACAGAAAGCAAATTTTACAGCCTTTATTCCGCGCATAAGTTAAACATGGTCGGCCGGGAGAACATCCAAGAACAAATCGACGATATCCGAAGGAACGGTTTTGCAGGAGACGGCGGCCCTTATGGTGCAAATCTCATGCCGACGAGAATAACGTACACCACCGACAAAAACGGAAACCGCAGGCCGTTTGGATTGTCTGCCGCGAAATACGCGCCGCGTCAAGGCGACTACATTATGCTCGTCCCCAAAAACGGGGCGGAGATCAATAAATACTATGACCGTGTCAAACAGGGATGGAGGCCGTCGTTTGACTACGAAATTGTCCAAGCCGATTATGATTATCAGCCATACTACGAAATGTACAGCAAAGCCTACGATAAGGCGCAGGCGCAGCTCTCCGAGCGGGATGCTGCCGAGATGACCGAGGAGGAGCTGCTGATGCAGGCGGACGAATCGGTCGCAAAGAACGAGGAGGAGCGCAGGCTGCTCAAGGAGTATCAGGCTAAAGCGCGGCAGGTTACGGATCTGGAGGAGCGGCTGGAAAAGATAAAATCGAAACTGAAAGCTGTCCGAGAGGAGAAAAACGCCTGGAAGCAGAAAGCACAACATAACGCCACGCTCGGGAGGCAGATGGTCGAGAGCAAGAACCGAGATCTGCGGGACGCAGAGATTACAATTCAAAACGCAATTTCTATTCTTGAAAAGAAGGTTGCAAAAGGGCGCGAAATCCTTAATGG